>Ga0182018_10000026_pt1 | contig 186294 bp, 149 predicted proteins | sample 812P2MmetaG_FD_120490 | JGI IMG/M metagenome (GOLD analysis project Ga0182018, IMG submission 120490) | Permafrost microbial communities from Stordalen Mire, Sweden - 812P2M metaG | ecosystem: Environmental > Terrestrial > Soil > Wetlands > Permafrost | place: Sweden: Stordalen | collected... | reverse complement strand
TTCGTGATGGCGGCCGTCAGGGTGGTCTTGCCGTGATCGATATGCCCGATCGTCCCAATGTTGACGTGCGGCTTGCTGCGGTCGAATTTTTCCTTTGCCATGCTAATGCCTTCTCTGTACGGATTACCTTACAGGAGGTCCGCCGAGCCGTCTTCGCGCGCGGCGGCAAAATCTGGAGCCGTTGACCGGGCTTGAACCGGTGACCTCGTCCTTACCAAGGACGCGCTCTACCAACTGAGCTACAACGGCCCTATTACACAGTGTACGAAATCTTCTGGTGGACGGGGGAGGATTCGAACCTCCGTAGCTCCAAGGAGCGACAGGTTTACAGCCTGTTGCCATTAACCGCTCGGCCACCCGTCCAGGATTTACAAATCAAACACTTGCAGCCGATTCCCGTATAATGTCCGCAGACGTTGTGACTGCTTTTGTGGCTATCGTCTGCGGACACCGCCCGGCGGCAACGGACAATCCACGGCTGTCAACCTCGACAGCCATTGGGAAACTTAAGTATCGCGCATTGATGGCCGGGCGTGCAACTCTCTCTGGACGCCCGGCCACCCGGCATTCACTTTCCAACCCGAAACTTTGTGACAATTTTTGTGGCAATCGTCCCGCGAACCGACGGGAAATGCCGGAACGCGTGTACGCCTAATTGTTTGATTCGGTTGCCGCGGGTTGCCTTGCGCTGCCCCAACAGCACGATTTACAGCCTGTTGCCACTAACCGCTCGGCTACCCGTCCGGACCATTCGCCCGCACAGATCCCACCAAAGCGAGAATCACATTTCGGGGAAACCACAAGCATACAGACATAAGGGGTGCTTGCGCTCTCCGGTTACACCGGTACGGAGCCGCGACTGCCAAGGAGCGGCCGGCGGCGAGAGACAATTCGCCCCGTTCTTAGGTGCTCCCACCACACAAGTTTCCAGTATTGGGTGGTTCTCCTCGGCGCTCGGGCCGCTCCTTGACAGTCGCGGTTCCGTGTGAGGTGTGCAAGCCCGGCTACTGCCTTACCGCGGGGATGCGGCCGGCACACGCGTACTCAAGAAACAGATTCATTCCCTCATACTCGTGCGGGCCCAGTTCGTGGACGATGTGCTCTGTCAAGTAGGAGCGGACCAAGTCCGGTGAAAAGCCGCGGCTGGCGGATTCGGCGCCTACAATTTCGTCCATGTGAGCCCGTCCATAGTGCCAGGAACCGCGGAATGCCTCTTCCACCTGGCCAGCAACGACGCCTCGACGAGCGGCCCAGACGGCGAACACCATGGGCAAGCCGGTCATCTCCACCCACTCGGATCCCAAATCGTACACGTGGCAGGGCAGTCGATCCGGATCGATGCGAAGGGCGGGGTCGCCGATCACCAGCGCGGCGTCGGCTATCCGCAGCATCGCATCCAGGTCGGGAATATGAGGAATGGTCTCGACCGCGGCGCCGTATTTCCTTTCCAGGATCACGCGCGCCAGTTGGACCGAAGTACGCGAACTGGAATCGACCGCCAGCGTCCGGATTCGGGCGGCCGGGCATCGCGCGATCAGCAGGATGCTGCGCACCGCGCCGTGGCAGGCAATGCCGGCGCCGGGAATGATATCCAAGTTCTGCCGGGTCAATTCAAAGGAGGGGATGATGCCGATATCGGCCGCCCCCGAGGCCATCCGGTCGGCGCATTCCGCGGGAATGCGAAAATCCACGTCGAAGAGTTCACGCTGTGGGCCATGCAGCATGCCCCACACCAACGGCGTGGTGTTCAGGAAACTGACCGCACAGACTCTTGGCTTGGAGGAGGAGGCCGGAAGCAATCCTCAGTGTAGCAGGTCAGTTCCCTAATCCTGCGACAGTACCATGGGTACTCTATCGGAAGCCGCGGAGGATTCCGTCTCTGGTATGCTCAGATGAGCGGCTTTCCGCGTCGCGCCCACCGGGAATAACTCTGATGACACAAAAGTATCTACTCACTGTCAGCGTAGCTTTGATTGGCGCCACTGCGTCATTTTCTCAGACCTTGAACAGCCTCCCCTCGCGGGTGCTTGGCCATCCCAATGCGGAACAGATCAATAACGTTGTGACCGGCGCCCCCAATCTGGTGGAAGGCCGCGAGATGTTTCAACCGCAGGGAATCGCACTGGACACCTCGGCCAGCCCTCCGATCGTCTATGTGAGCGACACCTCCAACAATCGCGTGCTGGCGTGGAAAAATGCCGCCTCGTTCAATAACGGACAATTCGCCGACATGGTGATCGGGCAGAACGACCCTTTCTCCACTGCCAATCAGGGTCCGGGCGGCGCGAATCTGGTAACGGGGTTCACCGCCCCTACTGGAATGGCTGTGGACAAGACCGGCAACCTGTACGTGGTGGACAGCGGCAACAACCGGATTTTGCGGTTCCCCAAACCGTTTTCGCAAAACCAGTTAACGACGGTAAAGGCGGGCGTGGCCCCACAGCACGGTGTCCTGGTGGGCGCGAATCCGGACCTGGCGATCGGCCAACCCAATTTCAGTAGCCGGACGGCGAACTACGCGGCGACGCTCAGTGCGCCGCTCAACGGGCAGGGAATTGAGACGGCCAATGGCAACTCCATCTTTCAGGCGGGCGTGGCGTTCGATGGAAGCGGCAACCTATGGTTTACCGACACGGGTAACGCCCGAGTGCTGCGCTTTCCGGCCCCGAACATTCCAGCCCCGAATAGCGGAGGCGCATCCGGGGGTATCGGCGCCGACCTGGTGATTGGGCAACCGAACCTCACCTCCGTATACACGACAACCTTTGCTTCGCTAACCAACGCCGCGCAAATCAAGAACCAGTTCGGATCGCTGGTCGCGCTCGGATTCGATTCAATGGGGCGGCTCTTCGTAGTGGACGACTTCGGAGACAGCGGCGTCACTTCAGTCGGCCGGGTGCTGGTCTTCGCGAACCCGGCGGCGCTCCAATCCGGAAATGGAAGCGCGGACCGGATAATGGGAGTCGTGACGCAGGGCGAATTCACGGGCGCGACGGCCACCGCGAACGAGTTTCAGACATTCATGGATACGCCGGGCGGGATATTCTTCCTGCCCGATAACAGCGTGGGAATCGTGGACACCGGCTTCAACCGGATCCTGATCTTCCCGCCCTATCAGACTTGGCCGGCGGAGAGCCAGCAGTACTCTCCCTTTGCCATGTCGGTGATCGGGCAGGGCGCCAGCACCAACTTCCTCGGGTATTATCCGAATAATGCGCAAACCGCGGCCATCGGGGGTGGCCCCACCCCACCGGCCAATGGAAGCACGCTGAACGGGCCGGCCGCCGCCGTCTTCCTGCCGTCGAACTTCGATCCCAACGGAAACGAGCTCTTCGTCGTCGATAGGATGAACAACCGTGTCGTGGTGCTGCCATCGTCGGGCAACACGGTGATCAGTACTTTTAGTGCCGCCACGCGGGTCTTGGGCCAGGACTATACCAATTCCAATTCGCCCAACCTCATTGAGGGACGCGAGTTCTGGTTCGGTAGCGACGCCGGAATCGCCCTCGATACCACCGGTTCCACCCCCCACCTGTATATCGCCGACCCGAACAACAACCGCGTGCTGGGATATTACGATGCACGCCTGGTTGCGGCAGGCAAGAGCGCCGACCTGGTCATCGGGCAGCCCGATTTTCATACAGCGCTGTGCAATTATAATCCGGCCGGCGCGTCCAATGGCGTCGGCGGCGACCCCAACGTACCGAACAACTCCAGCCTGTGCGAGCCATTCGGCCTGGCCGTGGACAAGTCGGGCAACCTGTACGTAGCGGATGCCAGGAACGGACGGGTGCTGCGCTTCCCGCCGCCGTTCGCCAAGTCCACGGCTGCGTCTCCGGCGGCTCCCTTTCTGCAACAGGCGGATCTGGTATTGGGACAATCGAACTTCACCACCCAGATCCGGCAAGCCGGCCCCTCCACCATGGAGGCTCCCTATGGGCTGGCATTCTCCGGAACGAGTGGGCTGCTGGTCTCCGATCTGTCTCTGAACCGCGTTCTGTACTTCCATTTCGATGCGAATGGGGCCTTTGCCGCGGTCGCCGACAACGGCAAAGCGGCCACCAGCGTTTTCGGACAACCGAACTTCACTTCCGGTGCTTCCGGAACGGGGCTGGGAAGCTTCTCCACGCCGCTGCACCTCGCTTCGGACGGCGAGGCGCGATTCTATGTGGCGGACGCCGGCAATAGCCGGGTGTCGATTTTCGGCGATCCCAACAGTCCCTTTACGAATAACCAGGCCCAGCAAACCATCACGGGATTGAGTGCGGCGCGCGGCGTGGCCATCGACCAATACGACAATATCTGGATCGCTAATACGAACAGCTCGGATTGCCTGGAGTTCCCGCCCTTCGAATCGCTCTATGCCGGAGCCACCCCGACCTCCAGCGTGCCAGCCGCATCCGCCACGCTGGCTCTGGCGCTGGATCAAAACGGCGCCCTTTATGTAGCCGACGCGACCAACCGCGTGGCCATCTACTATCCCGCTCTGCAGGCGCTCAACGGAGCCAACTTCCTGACGGACCGCACGCTGGCGCCCGCTCTCATCGCCTCCATTTGCGCACCCGGCAGCAATTGCACTACAGGCGCCATGGCGTTCGGCAGCCAGACCCCCGTAACGACCAACAGCCAACTGCCCGTTTCCACCGTTTTGGGCGGCCTGCAGGTGAACTTCGTCAACGGTTCTGTCAGCACGCCGGCGCCTCTGTTCTATGTTTCGCCGTCTCAAATCAACTTTTACGTTCCTTCGAGTGCGCCCACCAGCGGGCAAGCCAACATCGAAGTGGTGCAGCAGTCCACCGGCCAGGTGCTGGCCGCCGGGCTGGCCAATATGAGCAGCTCGTCGCCCGGCATTTTCCAACTGCAATACACCGGGAATTCGCGGCAAGCCGCGGTGCTCAATGAGGATGCCTCCGTCAATAGCTCGAGTAACCCGGCCCAGCGCGGCCACCTGATCCAGATTTTTGCCACGGGGTATGGCGCCAGCATCCCGGGATTGCCTGCCGACGGCGTTCCGTCGCCATCCAGCCCTCCCATCATCATCCCGAAAACGCTGACGAGCGTGCTCATCGGGACCTGCATTCTGCAAGAGGGCGCCACGACGCCGCTAGGCTGCACCAATCAACCGGGCGATGTGGGGACTTCGGGAAGCGTCAGTTCCAACTGGATACCCTTCACCGGCCTGGCTCCCGGAGAGGTAGGCGTATGGCAGGTCGACGCGCAGATTCCCATGCAGGCTGTACCCGGGGCGGTCATTATTAAGGTCCTCTTCAACGGCACGCCCAGTTCCGATCCGATGCCCGCGTACCAGACGGTTATCTACGTGAAGTAGGAGTCTCTCGGCTCCGGCACGGAACCGCGGCCGTTACGGTCGCGGTTCCGTGCCGGAAACCGCGGCGCGCCGCCGTTTGAAGGCGTACATGTTGTGATCGGCCTCATCCAGCGCTTCGCGCAGCGGACGCCCGTGGGACTCGGCGATTCCCCAACTGAACGTGAGGGGCAGCACTCCATAGCCGCGCATGCGAAATTCGCGCAATCGGCCTTCGACTTCCGCCATGCGTTTTTCCGCGACATCGGCCCGCTGATTGCGGAACAGGATGACGAACTCGTCGCCGCCCCAGCGGAAGGCCTCGTCTTCATGCCGGATGGAGGCTTGCAGCAGGCTGCCGATGTTGCGCAGAATTTCGTCACCCACCAGGTGGCCATGCCGGTCGTTGATGTCCTTGAAACTGTCCATGTCGCAGACGGCCACCACGCCGGGGAACTCGCCGGGCTGTTCCACGCGCCGTTCCAGCGCCGCCTGGTTCAGCAATCCGGTGAGGCGGTCCAGATCGAGAGTCTGGCGGTTCTCGCGCCGCAGATGGTCCATTTCCGCTACCACCTCGCGAATGCGGTCGATCTGGCTTTCGCTCCACATTGCCATGGCGGAAAAAGCCAAAACACAATGCAACGCAAAATCGGAAAACGTCTCGCGCTGCAGATAGGCGATCCAGCCGGGACCACGGCCATAGAGGAACAGAAACACGGTTGCCTGTTCCAGAAAGGCCGCGGCCAGCAGCAGAAGCGAAAACCGGAACGCGCGCGAGCCCATCCCCTTGCCCTTCGGCAGCGTCGCGAAATTGTAAAAGTAGACGAACGCCAGGACGCCCGAGTGCGACGTGTGGTAGGTCCGGATTCCCATTCCCGCGGTACTGCCGAAGGCCCATACCAGCGCCACGAAAATGGGCAGAATGGCGATGAGACGAAGCACCGTTCGCCAGTCGCGCAGGGACGAACCAAAGCCGGCCCGCGCCGCGGAAATCAGCACGATCACAAAGGCGAATTCGAATGTGGCGTAGGGCGCCAGCCATCCCGGGTTCCCCGACTGCAGAAGCTGATACGAGAACACGGTCGCGAGCATCCGCAAGCCCCAGGCGATAGCCCACAGCCCAAAGTAGACCACCCGCGACTGGCGGTAGAGGAACAGGAAGACCAGGCCGAACAACAGCGCACCGATCTCCTGGATGTAGAGGGCCGCGGGATCGGCGGATTGGCTGAAAGGCGCCATTCTCTCAGTCTCCGTTCAATCTCCCCCGATGGCGTGACGCCGGATCGCGCGCGCCTTACCGGTGTTTTCGTCCACATCCAGAATCACGGCATGCAGTTCGGGAGTCTGTTGCGCCGCTTCCATGCGAACCGGCAGCCCCGTGAGAAACCGTTGCAGAATGAGACCGGTCTCGACGCCGATGACCGATCCATAAGGGCCCGTCATCCCGCAATCCGTCTGGTACGCGGTGCCTCCGGGCAGGATGCGTGTATCGGCGGTGGGGATGTGGGTGTGCGTGCCCACCACGCCCGAGACGCGGCCGTCGAGGTACCAACCCATGGCCATCTTCTCGCTGGTGGCCTCCGCGTGGAAATCCAGAAACTTCACTTTAATGGCCGGGTCGAGCGCCGCCACAATCTGGTCCGCCTTGCGAAACGGGCAGTCGGTGGACGGCATAAAGGTGCGTCCCTGCAGGTTCAGGACGGCGCACTCCACGCCGTTGCGCGCGCGGACCGTGACCACACCCTGTCCCGGCGCGTCGGGATAGTTGGCCGGACGCAGCAGACGCGGCTGGCGATTGAGGTATTCGTAGATATCCCGCTTGTCCCACACATGGTTACCGGAGGTCAAGACGTCCAGCCCCATGGCGAACAACTCTTCGGCAATCGCGGGCGTCACGCCGAATCCGCCGGCCGAATTCTCCGCGTTGGCGATTGCCAGGTCGATGCGGTTGGTGTCCATGATGTCCTGCAGATGATCGGCTACAATGCGGCGGCCCGGTGATGCGAAGATATCGCCGACGAACAGGATATTCATGCTCAGGAATCACGGTAACACGTTCTCGGCCCAAACTCCGGCGCGGGCAGCATTACCGTACTAACTAAAGAGATGGATGGCACGGCGTGTCCCTGGAATTACCATGGCGTTAGTAACGGCCCATGGATCAACTCGCCAAAAAAGCCGCCGAAATGGCGTTGCGGCTGGCTGCCGTGCCTGCCGGAAAACGGCTCGACATCGCGGACCTCAACGGTCTCGAGCAACTGGCTATCGATGTCCTCCAGCAGGTGTCCGCCGCGCGGCGGGCCGAAAGCAGCCCTCCGATCGGCGAGCTTAGAGGCCATTTTCAGGCGTACGTGCCGGGACGGTAGGGATGGAGCGGGGTACGGGATTCGAACCCGTGTAAATCAGCTTGGAAGGCTGACGCCCGACCACTAGGCCAACCCCGCGCGATAGGCATTCTCCCTCAAATAGTAGCACAGCCGCCCGTGTTACCATGCCTTCGGTATGACCGAGTTCCCCATGGTCAATGCGCTGATTTTCGCCGGCCTGGGCCTCCTGATATTCCTGGCGGCTTTGGCGGTGGCCGTGAAGCTTCTGCCCTTCGATCTGCGCAAGGAAATCGTAGGGGAGCGCAATGTGGCGGCCGGCATCCTGGCCGCGGCGGTGGTGCTGGGGATGGCGTGGATCGTCGCGGCCGCGATGCATTGACCAGCGTGTGATACCCTCGAAGCTTATGCTTTTCGAGTCCGATAAAGTGATGTTCGAGATTTACCGGGAAATCGAATACACCGGCAAATACAGGGTGGTTTACTTTACCGAACTGCAGGATCACAACAAAGAGACCGAGATCAATCACGCCATGGCGGGCGAACATTTCTATGACGGCTTCATCAAGAATTTCAATAAAGACGAGGCCAAGGAAATCATTCAGTCTTTGCTGAGCCGCCTGAACAATGGCGAACCCATCGATGCGCAGGAAGTGGAACGCGCCTTGGGCGATCACATGGCCTGAGACCCAAGCGTGCGCATCACTCGCTACCCCGCCCTTTCCGAGCAGCAGTTTCTGGGCTGCAACGCCGCCTTTGTAGATTCCCTCACGGGCGAACTGCACGCCACAGCGATGGCGTTGCGGCAGTTGGAAGGCCGCGGAAAAGGGTCGGGGTTCGCCCACGAGATGACCCTCGATGCGCACCGCTACGGCGCGCTGATCGTGCTGGACCGCTGGGCATCGCTGGTCCGCGCCTTCGGCCCGCACCTGCGGTTGAGCCGCTGGCAGGAAATAGTAAGCGAGGCGCCCGCCCGGACGGAGGCCGCCGAAACCATGCTGGGCCGGGTCAATCAATTGGTCGATTCCGCCGGCGCGTACAGCACCGCGCTGGTGGAGACCGTGCTTCTCGCCTTCCAGTCCGTGAATACCATCTTCCAACAGGAACGAGCGGCCGCCGAGCAAATGGCGAAGCTGGGACCGATGCTCCCGGAAGAGTACAAAGAAATGCGCCAGATTTTCCTGGAGGATCTGGCGGGACGATAGTTGATAGTAGACAGTTTACTGTCAACTGTCGACTGTTTACTTCTCTACTTTCGCGAACACCTTCGCGAATTCCGTCAACGGCAGCGCGCCTTCCAGGACTTCGCCGTCCACGCCTTCGGGGGTGCTCTTTCCGATGACGAACGAGGGCGTCCCGCTGATGCCGAACTTCATGGCCTCCAGGACGCTCGTCTGCACGGCCTCTTTGTACTTTCCGCTTTCCACACAGGCGCGGAATGCCGCCGTGTCCATCTTCAGCGATGCCGCATCGTCCATGATGTTGGCCATTTCCAGTTTGTCGGGATGGGCGCCCATGATGTCGCGGAGCGTCCAGAACTGTCCCTGCTCGCCGGCGCACCGCGCGCTCATGGCGGCGCGCATGGCGTTGGGATGGATGGAATCGAGCGGCAAGTCGCGGCTGTAGAACCGCACCTTGCCGGTGTCGATGAAGTTCTTTTTCATATCGCCGAATACGGCGACGTGGAACCGCTGGCAGAAGGGACACTGATAGTCGGTAAACTCCACCACGGTGATGGGCGCGGTTTTCGAGCCCAGCATTTCCGCGCCGTCCAGGTTCATCTGGGCGCGCGCCGGCTCGGGCGGTCCGGGAGGCTTCTGCTGCTGTTGGCGTTCGAGCAACTGGCGGATCTGGCGCAACTCCTCCAGAATCTGGTCGGCCTGCTCGCGGGTGATGCCCTGGTCCTTGCCGGAATCCGGCTTGGCGTTCTTAGTGTCCTGCGCGCCGAGTGGCAACAAGCCGAGTGGCAACAACAGGACCAGCGGCATCGCAATAGTTCCGGCAAATCGTAAAAGGGAATTCATGGTTTACCTGACTCGTACCTAACTTTTTTCCAGGATCAGCATGTACTCGACGTCCTTGATCCGTTCCCGTTCCTCGACCAGGTGGAAGTGGTTGGCCTCCAGTTCCTTGATCAGGTCCGGCATGTCCAGGCGGATGTGCGTGAGAGCCGCGCCGTTGGGCATGGCCGATTCCCGCTTATAATATTCCACTACGATCAGCCTGCCGTCCGGGCGGAGCGCCTGGTGAATTCCCACCAGCATTTTCTCCGGATAGTTGAAGTGATGGTAGACATCGAACGCCAAAACCATATCGACGTGGCCTTCGGGGAGTTTGGGGTCGTCTTCCGCTCCCTTGACGAACGTGACGTTGGCAAGTTTCTGGTTCGCGGCCACCTGTTTGGCGTCCGTCAGGAAATCGTCGAAAATGTCTTCAGCGATCACGTGGCCCTGGTCGCCCACCCTGCGGCTGAGGAACGGCAGCATATGTCCGACTCCGGTGCCCACGTCGGCCACCGTCATGCCGGGCTTAAGCCCCATCTGGACCATCAACTGCCCCGGTTTCTGCACCAGGTCCCGTTTGGGATCGGACAGTGTCTTGGCCATTTTTTGACGGGCCTCGGGAGTCTGATAGCCGGCGTTGGCTTGGGTGGCCACCTGCGCGGAGAGCCCGGCGGCGAGCGCCAGCGCGGCGCAAACTACGGTCTTCTTCATAGGGCGGTCTCCATGGGAAGCGCCAAGGGCGCATCCGTCAGGAAGTCGAGCTGCGAGATCTCCGCGACGGCATCGCGGATGGATTGTTCGGAGGTCGGCTCCACGGTAATGACAAACGGCAGGTCGTGCTTGCCGTCGTACGGTTCCTGCAAAATCGCTTCCAAGCTGATGTTCTTGCTGGCCAGGATTCCCGCCAGCCTGGCGATGATTCCGGGGCGGTCGTTCACCCGGAAGCGCAGATAATAGGCCCGCTTCTGCAGAGCGATGGAGACGGGTTTGTTCTCGCCCAGCCGCTCGTGAGCAAATGGCGAAACCCGTTCCGGGCTGCCGCTGCGGATTTCTCGCGCCACGCGCATCAGGTCGCTGACCACGGCGACACCGGTCGGCAAGGCGCCCGCGCCCCAGCCGTAATAGAACGTATCCTCTCCGTACTTTCCCTTCACCCACACGGCGTTATAGGCCCCCTGTACGCCCGCCAGAATGGTCGACACAGGAATCAGCGCCGGCCGCACGAAAAGGATCAAACCCTCGGCGGTAACGCGCGCGCCGCAGACCAGGCGAATGGTGTGCTTCAACTGCAAGGCGTACCGGAAATCGATGGGCGAGATGCGGCGGATGCCTTCCATGAAAATGTCCGACGGAGTAATCTTCTCGCCGAACGCCAGGGCCGCCAGCAGAACCAGTTTGGACCGCGCATCGAAGCCGTCGATATCGGCGCTCGGATCGGCCTCGGCGTACCCCAGCCGTTGGGCCTCGGCTAGCACTTCGTCGAGCGGGGTATTGCGCTTCTCCATCTCCGTGAGCATGTAATTGCAGGTGCCGTTCAGGATGCCGTACAGCGCCATCACGCGGTCGCCCGAGATGCCTTCGCGCAGCACGGCGTGGATGGGAATGCCGCCGCACACGCTGGCTTCCATTGCCAGGTTGATTCCCGCCCGTATCGCGCGGTCCCAGATCTCCGGACCGCAAGCGGCCATCAGCTCTTTGTTGGCCGTCACCACCGACTTGCGATGCTGGATGGCGGCCTCCACGATTTCGGAGGCCACGCCGGTACCGCCGACCAACTCGGCGACAATCTGCACATCGGGATGCGCCACCACTTCCCGCCAATCGCTGGTTTTGAATACCGGCCCGAGCGATGCGGGGATCCGCTTGGATAGAACCGCGCGGCTGCACACCGCTACCACCTTGAGCCGGAACCCGAGCTTCCCCGCGATGTTGTCCCCGTTTTCGGCCAGAATGGCTAGCGTGCCCGACCCAACGTTGCCAAGGCCCACTATGCCGACACGGACTTCTTCCATATGTTGGTTATGATAGCGTCAATGGCGGCCGGTATTACGCCGTCCCCGTCTTGAACGGGATGATCTTCGCGGATAGCGACGCTTCGATGGTCCGGAGGGCCCGCTCCAGGTCGGCCTCCTGAACCGGCTTCGGAAGGACGAAGCGGGAGTCTCCCTCGAAATCGGCGGAGAGTTCGGGGTCGAAACCGTCGGATAGCAGGATGAAGCCGCCTACACGGGACTGCATCCTCTCGGAGAGTTCCACCCAGTTCAGGCCGGGTGCGCGAACCGAACAAAAAGCTGCGTCGAAGCGCATGCGGTGCGCCAGTTCCAAACCCGTGTCGGAGTTGGAGACCGGAACCACGCGATACCCGCGGGCCGACAACAGGGAAAGAATCTGCCGCTGCGGCGCGTCCTCGGGCTCGATCAACAGGGCCGTCCAGCGCCGCGAAGATTCCCCCGGCGAAGCCGCCAATACAGGCACCGCTCCGGACGACCGCTCGCGCGCGGCCGGCAGTTCCACCTCGAAACGCGGGTCGGCGCCACTTTTCTCGATCAAGCGGACTTCGCCGCCGTGGCCGGCGATGACGCTGCGGGTAACGCCCAAAACCGCGGCAGTCTCCTCAGCTTTGCGCATTTCGGGCGGCGCCGAGAAGGATATCTCGACGAGCAGCCGTTTGGCCAGCACACTGGCGCGGATGGTGATGGTTTTTTGCGGGGAAGAGGCCAGCGATTGCTCGGCGTGCACCAGAAGGTTGAGAAAAATCTGCTCCAACTGTCCCTGCGAACCTTGCACAAATAGCGGCTCTCGCGTGGTCAGGTCGCGCACCCGGATACCGGATGCCTTCCAATCGCTTTCCCGGAATTCGATGAGGTTGCGAAGGAGTGCGCCAATCGCCACCGGGCGCGCTTCCACCTGTTCGGCCGCGGCAAAGGATACCAGCCGCGCCACCATGGCGGCAGCCTTCCGAGCCTCGGCGGCGATGGAGGCCACATCGCGTTCCGCGGAACCCAGCCGGGACCGTTCCACGGCTCGCGAGGCCAGCTCGGATATTGAATTGAGCGGGGTCTGCAGTTCGTTGACAACGCCCGAAATCAATCGCCCCACGGCGGCCAGTTTCTCGGTGCGGAAGAGTTGCTCCTGCACGGTTCGCTGGTCGAGCAGCCTCAATGCCACGCCGATCTGATTGCCCAGATGCTGCGCCAGAGCCTGGTCGTCGGCGTCGAAATCGCGGGCACGGTCGTCCTGATCGAGTTCCAGGATGCCGGTCACCTCGCCTTGCGTAAGCATGGGGACGAATAGCAGAGACTTTGGCGCGGGTCCCGATCCACCCGAGAGCGGGAAGGGGCTGCGGCCGATATCGGGAATCGCCAACAGGGTGCGGTAGTGAAAACAGGCGACGGCCCCGGTCTGGGGTCCGGCAGGCGGAGCAGAGAGCGATAGGGATACGGTCGCCACGGATTCACCCGTGACGCTGTCCAGAGTCTTGGTGGCGCGATTGTACACGTACAAATGGACGCGGGTGACGCCCAGAATTTCGGTAAGCGCTTCGCTGAGGCGGGACAGGATGTCCTCAGCCGATCCGGCGCCCAAGATCTGTTCGCCCAACAGATAGGTCTTGCGCAACCGGTGACGTTGGCTGCGCAGGCGGCGTTCGCGGCTCCAAACGAAGAACACCGCCAGAGAGAGCCCGCTCAGGAGCGCTGCGAACACCAAAGACGACGTAGCTGTATCCTCCAACACCGCCCCGATTGACCCGGCGGCTGCTTGCCCGAACTCCGCTGCCTTCCCAAACTCCAAATGGCCGGCCTTGGCGAACGCAGGGATCGCCCCAAGCGTCAGGAAGAAGCCCGGAAGCCACGCGCGCTTCAGACGGCCCTCACCCGGGCTGCCAGCCATACACCAATATCCCCGCTCTCAAAATTATCCACGCAAATGCCGGCTCCCGGCAAGTTATCGTAAGTGGTACGCAGACCAATTACCTGCATTCCGGCCGCCCGGGCCGCCTGCACTCCCGAATGCGAATCCTCGAAAACAACGCAGCCGGAGGCGGCAACTCCCAGCAATTCCGCGGCCCGCAAATAAATCTCCGGATCGGGCTTCGGACGGCGTACCTGATGTCCATCCAAAACCACCTGGAAATAGGCCCCGAGCCTGGCTTGATCGATCACAAAATGAACGTTTTCCGGTTCGGCATTGCTGGCTACGGCCAGCGGAGTCCCTGCATGGCGATCGAGAAAATTTCGCAATCCGGGCGCCAGGATCTCCTCGATCCGCCCGGCGATCATTTCGCGATACAGCCGCTCCTTCTCCGCGCCACGGGCCGCTACCTCTTCGGGCGCCAGGCCGGCGCCGAAAAAGTCGCGGACAATGTGGTCGTTGCGCCTGCCGTACATTCTCTCCAACATCGCGCCGGTGGTTTCCAAACCATAGCGGCGGTTGAACCGCACCCAGGCCTCGCGATGGACCGGGTTGGAATCCACCAGGACGCCGTCCATATCGAAAATCAACGCCAACGGCCATTGTATCGAATCGCACATCATCTAGCGGAGATGCCTTTCCATCCACTCGAGATAATTCTCAGCGCCGGCCAGGACCGGGAGTGCGAGCACTTCCGGAATCTCATACGAGTGCGATTTGACCAGCGTCTCGGACACCTTCGCGAACAGATCGCGTGAGGTCTTGATGAGCAGCAGGCACTCGGTGGCCGATTCGATGGTCCCCTCCCAACGATAAAAACTGCGCACGGCGGGGATCACGCTGACGCAAGCGGCCAGACGGAGATCGAGCAGAAGGCGAGCGAGCTTTTCCGCCTCCTCCTCGGTGGCGCAGGTACTCAGGACAACAATCTTATCGGTCATTTCAAAATTTTGCCGAACCGGACCGGGAAGCAATGGTAACATTATCTTCCAGGCTTCAGTCGCATGAAAGCTCCCTTTGTCCGATCGGCGTACACGGTGACCTTGCTCTTGGTGGCCGGTTATGCCCTCATCACCTTGAGCGGTCCGCGCGGCATCACGGCATGGCTCGACAAGCAGAGCCAGATTCACCAACTGGAGAAGCGCAATGCCGGGTTGGCCCAGGAAATCGAGCGCAAGCGGGAGCGCATCAAACGGCTCGGCAACAACCCCGCCGAGCAGGAACTGGAAATCCGCGACCGATTGAAGCTGGTTCATCCCAAGGACAAGGTCTTCATCGTCGAACCGCAAGGCCAATGAGCGGGGATGGGGAAACGGATCATGCTGGTGGTGGTGGGCGCCGGGATCGGATCGTTGGCCGGTTTGCTGGTTTCGTTCCTGGGAGCCGGCAACTGGGCGCTAATCGGCGGCGCGGTCGTGGGCGCCATCCTTCCCTCGATGGTTCTCGGCTCTCCAGGAAAATGAGCGCGGCAATTCCGGTTGTTTCGAACGGAGAATAGGTGTATACCTTGATATCTGTAGCCGCGGACGGGGGATCCCTGATCATTTATGTTCTGTCGTAGTTGCGGCGCTCCACTGAGCGACCAGGCCGGTTTCTGCACCGGCTGTGGCGCCGGAGCGGGAACGGGCAACAATTTCTGTTACCAGTGCGGCGCGCAGGCCGATCCGAACACCGCTGCGTGCAGTAGGTGCGGTGTGGCTCTCTATAGCGCCCCCGGAGCCGCTCCAGGCGTGTATCCGGGTGCGGTTCCTCCGGCCGGTTACCCGCCTCCGGCCCCGTTCCCTGGCGGCTATCCCGGTGTACCTCTCAACCCGCTGAAATCGAAACTGGTGGCCGGGTTGCTGGGAATCTTTGTAGGAGGCTTCGGCGTTCACCGATTCTATCTCGGCTACAACACCATCGGAATCGTCCAAATTCTGGTGACAGTGGTGGGCGGTATCGTCACCTGCGGCCTGGGATGGATTGCGGGCGCCATTTGGGGGCTGGTCGAAGGCATTCTGATTCTGACCGGCAGCATCAACAGGGACGCACAGGGGCGGCCGCTGGCCGAATAGATGCCCTGGCCTGGAGTGCGCCGCTGGGTTGAAACCGGCAACCTGCGGGAATCGCTGTCTTATTCCTGGTTGATCCTCAGCCTGCCGTTGCTGGCTGCCGTGGTGTTGCCTTTAGCCGCGCCGGCTTCGACGATCCAGGCGATTGCGCCTCACTGCGTATGGAAGACGCAGTTCGGACACGAGTGTCCGGCATGCGGTCTGACCACGGCCTTCCTGCACATCGGCAGGGGTGAGTGGCGCGCGGCAACCGCGTCCAATGCCGCCGGCATCCCCGTATACGCGGCGTTCCTTTTCAATTCCATCTTGTGGATGCGGTCGTTGGTGAGAGCGGCGCGGTCCCGGTGGATGCCGATCCATTTCGCGGACGGATTCCGCGTTATCGGAGCAGGCCGGACTGTGCCCCCGGATGCCGTGAATGTCCGTACGGAAACTGCAAGGGGCCACTTGCCACAGACGGATTTTCCACAGTAGAGTCTACTAGTAGATAAGGAGTGTAACGATGCCGTTTTGTCCCAGTTGTGGAGCTCAAGTAGCCGGAGCGTTTTGCGCGAAATGCGGCTCGGCGGTGCCGAGTGCCGCTCCCGGGCCGCCTCCCGCCTATGCGCCCCCACCCCCGAACCCCGGGTATCCACCTCCACCGCCGAACCCCGGGTATCCGCCTCAAGGTGGCTATCCTCCCCAGACGGGCTATCCGCCACAGGGTGGCTACGCGCCGCCACCCGCGGCGGCGGGGATGTCCGATAGCATGGCCGGCATGCTGTGCTACCTTGCGGGCTTCATCACGGGAATCATTTTCCTGGTGATCGAACCGTACAACAAGAAGCCCAATATCCGATTCCACGCCTTTCAGTCGATTTTCTTTCACGTGTCTTTTATCGCCCTCTACTTCGTGCTGTTCATTGTCCGCATGGTTCTCTGGAGTGTTGTGGGCTTCGGCATGTTGGGGATAATCGGATTGCTGTTTACACTCGTCTGGCTGGCGGGACTTGTTGTCTGGATCTTCCTGCTGATCTGGACCGCACAGGGTAAGACTCTCGTCCTGCCGATCATCGGCCCGTTGGCGCAGTCGCAAGCCAACAAATAGCCGGATAGAATGACAGCATGGCTGTCAATAGACGACGCTTCCTCCAGGCGGGTATGGCGGCTGCCGCGGGGCGGGCCGTCGCGCAGCAGCGGGAACCAGGTCCGGCGCGCCGCCAGAACGGCCCCAAGCCGCGCGGCACGCCGGCCATTTGCCTGTATTCCGACCAGCTTCTGAAAGTTGGATACGAGGAACTGGCCGGCATGATCCACATGCTGGGGTTCGACGGCGTCGAACTCATGATCCAGCCCGGCGGGCATATCGGACCAGAGCTCGCGGACCTGCACCTGGAGCGGGGAATCGAAGCCATGAACGGCTCCGGCGTGGACGTCTGGGCGATCAGCACGTCGTATACTTCGGCGCAGGATCCGACGTTGCGCCTGGCGCTCGAATGGGGCGGCGAGATGGGAGTCCCGGTATTTCGTCCGGGCCATTGGAAATTCAACGAATCGGAGCCCGAAGCCCGGCTGACTGAAGCGCAGCGCGACATTGCCAACCTGGCAGCCATGGGACGGCAAACCGGCATTCCCCTGGCGATCCATAACAGCACCGCCGAGTACGTGGGCGGCTCCGTCTGGGATCTCTATTTCCTGTTGCGCGGCATGGACCAGCGCATGGTTGGTTACGATTTCGATATCGGCTATGCCGCCGGCCAAAGCGGCGAGGCCGGCTGGCAGACCGCCTTGCGGCTGGTCTTGCCGCGATTGAAGATGGTGACCGCGCGGGACTGCTATTGGAGCAAGGATTCCGGCAGCTGGAAGCTCACCGAGTGTCCACTGGGCGAGGGCATGGTGGACTGGCCCAAATTCCTAGGCGACCTGGCGAAAGCCAAGTTCGCCGGCCCGATTTCCCTGCAGGTTGGGTATTCGCCCAAGGACGAATTCGCCGCCATCCGCAAGGACCAGCAGTTCCTCAGGAAGCAGTTGGCCGCCGCGTACGGAGGGTAATCCAGCGCGATGTCCGGCTGCCCCGCGCAGTGAGGGAGTAGAAACGACTGCACCAGATCTCCCGGCCACCGATCCGTACAAGCCCAAGCGGCGGCATCAGTAATAAACAGCGATTGCTTTCATAGCTGCATCACTTCCACAAAACCAACATGCCGGCTGTAGTTGCGGCACGATTCCAACCGGCTTGAGACCGCCGGCCGCTCGGAATTTGCCGCACCCGCGTTCACAGCACTGGCCTGCCGCTCAAGAAAGTCGCCATCAGATCCGAAGAGATTGACGTAAGACTTGGTGGCAGTATCGAGCAGGCCTGTGGATCGGCATCCGCCCTCCCGCCTCATCAAGTAAATCGAGAACAAGGAGACGAACATGAGACAGTTGCGCGGTATTGTCCGCACAGGACTGGTAGTTGCAATTTTCGCTATGGGGGGGCAGGCGCAGACCCCAGCCACCCAGATCGGTTCACAACCGGGGGAATCGGGACCGGCGGCAGCCCAGGACACGGCGACCGATAGCCTGGGGAGCTTTCTGAAACGGACTGTGGCGTTCACAGGACAAATTCGGCTTCGCGTGGAGTCGACGCGGGGCACGGACTTCTCCCTGACTCCAGCGGATGCCTACGCCCTGACACGGCTCCGGCTGGGTCTTGGATTTCAGCCGGTTTCCTGGCTCCGCATCTACGGAGAGGCCGCCGACGATCGGGCCTACTTCTACAAAACGACTCCGCCTAGTACACTTGACGATCCCTTTGACCTCCGGCAGGGCTATATCGAAGCGGGAGCGCTTGAAGGAAACGGCGTACGGGTCAGAGTTGGGCGCGAGGACATGACGATCGGTTCGGGCCGGCTGGTAGCCGTCGGCGATTGGGGCAATGACGCCAAAACGTTTGACGTCGCCCGCGGAACCATCACCTCCGGCATCTTCAATATGGAAGTGATTGCCGGTTCGCCGGTATTGATAGACACCACGAGGTTTGACAGGCACAAGCCTGGAGAGCATTTCTACGTGGCTTATACCACTCTCAGGCACATTCTGCCCGGGGGCAGTATCGAGCCGTACTTTATGGCTAAGACGCAGGCCGGGACGGACGACGTGAAAAGCAAGGATGGCCACTTGGGCGAAGCGGATACTTTGTACGCCGGCACAAGGTTGATCGGCGCCCTGCCGGGGCGTTTCGACTACAGCCTGGAAGGGGTGCGCGAAGCCGGTCATTATTCAAACGACGTGGTGGATGCCTGGGGATATGTAGCCGGCGGGGGCTGGACGGTAAACCATTCCGCGTTCAAACCGCATATCAGCAGCGATTACGTGTGGGCTTCAGGCGATGACGGCAAGAAGGATGGATTTCACCAGGCCTTTGACTGCATGTACGGCCTGAATCAGCCGTTGAACAGCATGACAGGACAGGTTTCCTGGAAGAACATCGAGGACTGGCGAGCGGGCGTGGACTTCTACCCCGTGAAGAAGCTGAAGGTGAAGATCGATTACCGCGATTACTGGCTGGCCACGCTTGCCGATGGCCTGTATAACTCGAGCGGTACGCGGACGGTGTTCGACGCCAAAGCCACCAGCAACCACGTGGGAGAAGGCGTGGATGCCCAGGTCATTTACACGCTGAATTCCAAGACGGTAGTGGGATTCGGTTTCGGGAAGCTCACTCCGGGAGAGTATCTCAAACAGGCGGGCAAGACGACCGGATTGGTTTATCCGTCGATCTACTTCACGCGGAACCTTTAATCTGAGGGGCGCGGCCGCCCGGCCGCGCCCTGTCACACTTCCGGACGGCCCAGTCTAACGATTTAGGACGAAATCGCCGATCTGAAATGATGAGGGAGCAGCCCAGTGTTACAGCGGCTTAGATTATCCACGCGAATCTCTCTAATTGGGATCCTCACGACCCTGTGTTTCGCGTGTGCGTTACCGTGGATCCATTTCCGGATTCGCGATGCTTACTACGAAGCCAAGTGGGAGAAGACCACGCAACTGGTGCACGCCGCCTGGGGTGCGCTCGATTATTACGGCAAGCAGGTGGATGCGGGTGCAATGACGAAGGAGCGGGCCCAGGATGCGGCGAAGCGGACCGTGAGGAACCTCCGCTATGGCGCGGACTTCACTGAGACCTTTTGGATCAACGATACCGGACCCCGCATGATCATGAACACGTCCAATCCGAAATCGGAGGGTAAAGACCTGTCCGATACGAAAGACCCGGCCGGCGTGCATATTTTTCAAGAGATGGTGCGGGTCTGCAGGGAGAGCGGCGAGGGCGGAGTGGCCTACATGTGGCCGAAACCGCCCGCGGACGGCCACGGCGACCCGGCGCCCGCTCCGAAAATCAACTACGTGAAGCTCTACCAGCCGTGGGGGTGGATTGTCGGCTCGGGTATCTTCGTGGATGACGTGGAGCGGGAGATTCGCCACATGGCGTGGGTCCTGTTCGGCATCTCGGGGTTCGCGTGCGTTTTCGCCGTGAGCCTGACTTATGGCGTAGTACGTTCCATCAGCCGTCCGATCCAGGCCATCGCCGCCGGACTAGCGGTTGCGTCCGACCAGGTGAATGCCGGGGCGGCGCAAGTAGCGCAGGCCAGTCAATCGCTGGCCCGCGACGCGTCGGCGCAGGCGGCTTCACTTGAAGAGACCTCGGCGTCCAGTCAGGAAATCAGTTCGATGGCCCGCAGGAACGCCGAAAACAGCGAGGGATCCTCGCGCCACATGACCAAGACCTCCGGCGCGGTAGGAAATGCGAACCGGAGAATCGCGGAGATGACCGGTTCGATGAACGAGATCAAAACGTCGAGCGACAAAATTTCGAAAATTATCAAGGTGATCGATGAGATCGCATTCCAAACCAACATTCTGGCGCTGAACGCCGCCGTGGAAGCGGCGCGGGCGGGCGAGGCCGGAATGGGTTTTGCCGTGGTGGCCGACGAGGTCCGCAACCTGGCGCAACGCTGCGCTCAGGCGGCCCAAGACACCACCGCGCTCATCGAGGATTCGATTCATAGGACCAAAGATGGGGCAGCGAGGCTCGATCAGGTGGCGAAGTCGATTGGCGAGATAACGGGGAGTACTACGGAGGTAAGCCGGCTTGTGAGCGAGGTCAACGCAGGCAGCCGGGAACAGGCGCTCGGAATCGAGCAGATTACCAGTGCACTGACGGACATGGAGCAGCTTACGCAGAGAACCGCCGCCAACGCGGAACAAAGTGCCGCCGCCAGCGAAGAATTATCCGCCCAGTCCACGGCGATGAGGGATTCGGTCCGGCAGTTGGAAGCTCTGATTACGGGCGGGTAATCGGGTTTCCGCCGCGGGACAGCACAAGAAAGGGAAATTAGAATGAAACGTTCGTTACTCGTAAGCAGCCTGCTGGCGTCGGCCGCGGCCTTCGCGCAGCCCGGACCGGCCACTAAACCATTGACGGCGGTTGCGCCGCGCGAAGGAGACTTCGTCATTCACGATTTCCGGTTTGGCGATGGCGAGGCATTGCCCGAAATCAAGATGCACTACACCACCATCGGGACGCCCAAGCGCGATTCGGGCGGGCATGTGACCAATGCGGTTGTGGTTCTGCATGGTACGAATCGAAAGGGCGGCGTGTTTCTGGTTCCCGGCTTCGCGGGCGAACTCTTCGGGCCGGGCCAGTTGTTGGATGCTGCGCGCTACTTTATTATTCTGCCGGATCAGTTCGGCGCGGGACTCGGGAAGTCGACCAAGCCCAGCGACGGTTTGCGAGCCCGGTTTCCGCACTACGATTATGCGGACATGAACCGAGCCACTCAGCAGATGTTGACCCAAGGCCTGGGGATAGACCACCTTCGCCTGTTCGTCGGCGCCTCCATGGGCTGTATGCAGGGCTTCATGTGGGGCGAATCCGATCCCGGATTCACGGACGCCATGATGCTGCTCTCCTGTTTGCCGGCCGAGGTGGGTGGGCGCAACCGGATGGTTCGCAAACTCATGATCGACGATATCCGCAACGATCCGGGCTGGAACAACGGAAATTACACGAGTCAGCCCTACGGGTTGCGCGCGGCATTGGGACACTTGCTAGTGGTGGGCAGCGCACCGGCATACTGGCAGAAAGAATATCCTACCGCCGCCGAGGCCGACAAATACGTAGACGAGTACATCGCTCAGAACCTTAAGAATACGGATGCGAACGACTTGATGTATCAGTACGACGCGTCGCGGAATTATCGACCAGGGGCCGATTTGGGCAAGATTACCGCCCGCGTAACCCTCGTAAACACCCAGGACGACTTCTGGAACCCCGGCGAGATGGACGTAGCGCAACGTGAGATTCAGAAAGTGAAGAACGGGCGATTTATCCTGCTGCCCGTCAGCGACCAGACGCGCGGTCATTACACCTTCTTTGTGGCCCCGGCATGGGAGAAGTACTTGAAACAACTCATGGAGGTCTCCCAGCAGTAACGCTTCATGCCGCCCCCGGCAACTCCGCGCCAGCCGGAAGGGTTTGACTGATGAATGGTATGAAGAACCCTTCCGTCCGGCTGCCCCTTGCATTCGTGGCGGCTGGCTTGAGCGCGGCAGCGCAGGTTTCCGCTACCTGGTGACGGCATCAATGCAAGAGCGACCCAGACCGTGTTCACTTGGAATCCGCCCGCGGCGCGGAGTTGCCTGCCGGCGCCCTTGAGCCAGGGCGGCGCGACCGATTCGCTCTACGTCGAACTGTATGGCACGGGCATCCGCGGCGCCACCCCAGTGCAATGCTTCGTCAGCGGGCCAGAGTGTTCCGGTGCTGCACGCCGGCGCGTCGTCGGACGCGGGGTTGGACCAGGTGGATATCTCCATTGCGAAGACGCTCGCGGGGCTGGCTATGTGCGGGTGTACCTGGTGGCGAAAGGAGCCGTCTCCAATGTGGCCGGCCTGAACCTTCAGTGATCCATCGGAGAACTTGCCGTTGCGTGGACATGGTAAATTGTGAAGGAAATGCAGTTTTCCAGTAGATCCATAACGGGCGCCGCGGTCGTGGCAGTCTTTATTGCGGTCCTCTGCCGATTGGCGCCTGGGCAAGACACGCCGGCCCGCGAAGTGAGGGGCGTCCCTCCGAGGGCCACTCCGGCCGAATACCAGGCGCATGCTCAGGCCGGCAGCGTTACCATCGCCGCGGAGTTCACCAGACATTCCATAGCCACCCTGGAGGGTACGCTCTCGACTGAAGACTATGTGGTGGTGGAAGTGGGGCTGTTCGGCCCACCCGAGGCGCGCCTCAAGCTGTCCCACGACGATTTTTCGCTCCGCATCAACGATAAGAAAGTGCCGCTGCCTTCCCTGCCGTACGGGGTGGTGTACCGGTCCCTGAAAGATCCCGAATGGGCCCCGCCCGAGCCCCCGGCATCGAAGTCGTCGAAGACCAGCATCGGCTCTGGCGGAGGCGGCGGCGGCCAGAACGACCCGGGCTCCACACCGCCGGTGGTCCATGTTCCCATCGAGATCGAGCGCGGGTGGCAACAGCGCGTTCAAAAGTCCGCGCTGCCGGAAGGAGATCGCCAACTTCCCGAGGCGGGACTGATCTTCTTCTCATACCGGAATAAGCCCAGCAGCATCCACTCTATCGAGCTGACATACGCTGGCGCCGCCGGCAAAGCGACCCTGACTCTTCAGCCATAGCCAATGATCGATGGACCTCTCACCGGCGCGCAGATCGGACCGTACCGGCTAGAGCGGCAGATCGGGGAAGGTGGAATGGGCGAAGTGTACCTGGCCCGGCGGGAGCAGGAGTTCCAGCAGCGGGTTGCGATCAAACTAGTCCGCCAGGGCGTGGCCAATCCGGAAACCATTCGCCGCTTTCTGATCGAGCGGCAGACCATGGCCAGCCTGACTCATCCCAACATTGTGCGCCTGATCGATGGCGGAGCGACCGCCAACGGCGTTCCGTATCTGGTGGTGGAGTATGTGGAAGGCGTCCACATTGACGCCTATTGCGATGGGCGCCGGCTTTCGATTCCGGAGCGGCTGCGGCTGTTTCTGGATGTCTGCGACGCAGTGGACTACGCCCACCGAAGTCTGGTGGTGCATTGCGATCTGAAGCCCGGAAATATTCTGGTCACCGCGTCCGGACAGCCGATGCTGCTCGATTTCGGCATCGCCAAGCTGCTCGATCCCGTTTCGATCGGGGTGACGGAAGAGGCCGCCAAAACACGCAATCGCGCGTTCACCACGGAGTTCGCCAGTCCGGAGCAATTATGCGGTGAACCCGTAACCACATCCACCGACATCTACGCGCTGGGTGTGATTCTGTACGGTCTGCTGACCGGGTGCATGCCCTATCGTACGACGCCGGATTCACTGGCGGGATGGATCCGCGCAGTGTGCCAGGAAGACCCCGTTCCGCCCAGCGTCGCGGCCGGGCGCAGCGTCTTGTCAGGGCGCACCGCCCCCGACTCGACGAAGGCGTCTCGGCTGCTCCAGGGCGATATCGACGCGATCGTGCTGAAGGCTCTGCGAAAGAAGCCGCAGGACCGCTACGCATCGGCGGGCGGGCTGGCCGGGGATATCCGGCGCCATCTGAACGGTGAGCCGGTTCTGGCGCGCCGCAATACTACCGGGTACGTCGTCCGAAAATTCGTGGATAGGCACAAACTGGGCGTGGCGTCGGGGGCTCTCGTGCTGATGGCGATGATCGCCGGGCTGGTTGCGACGCTGTGGCAGGCTCGAGTGGCGGCACGCCGCTTTGAGGAGGTGCGGAGCCTGGCGCATGTCTTTCTGTTCGACGTTCACGATTCCATTCAGTACCTGCCGGGCTCGACCGCCGCGCGATCGCTGATCGCCAAGACGGGCGCCGAATACCTGGACCGGCTGGCGCGCGAATCGCAGGGCAACCGATCGCTCGAACGGGAATTAGCGCAGGGATATCTCAAGATCGGCGACGTGGAAGGAAATCCATATGGCGCCAATCTGGGCGATTCCGCCAAGACGATCGAGAATTATCGTAAGGCGCTGGCGATTGCGGATTCGCTGATGGCTCGCGATCCCAAGGACATCGGCGCGCGCCAAACGGCGGCGAAGAGCCATATCGATCTGGCGGAGGTGCTGCCGACCGTTGGAAAGCTGCCCGAGGCGGTCGAACACGTGAAACAGGGGCTGCAGCTTTACGAATCCCTGTTGGCCGCCGACCCAAAAAATCCCGATGCCAAACTGAACCTGGAGGGCGCTTATGAACGCCAAGGCGATCTCTTGGGAGGGACGGCTGAGGTAAACCTGGGGCGAGCGCAAGACTCGGTGGCCGCCTATTGGCATGCGGTTGGCCTTCTTCCGGAATTGCCGGCGTCTGATCCGCTGGCGGCTCGAGCAGGCAGGGCGAAGGCCGTTATCATCGCGAAACTCGCCATGGCGCAGGACGCGGCGGGCGACCGCGTGGGCGCGCTGGCAAAATACCAGGACGCCTTGCGCACGGCTGAAGCTCTTTCGCGCGCCGATCCGAAAAACCAGCAGGCCCGCGATCTGGTGTCGGCGTTTCTGAACCAGATCGCCTTCGACCGGCAGAGCCTGGGAGACCTTCCAGCGGCCCTCGAAAGCTACCAGAAGGTGTCCGCGATGAACGAGGAGGAATTGCGCGCCGACCCCGACAATTCCAAGGCCCGTGACAATGCCATCGTCACTCTGCGCAATCTCGGCGGCCTGTATCTGTACCAACTCAATAAGAATAACGAGGCGGTGCAATGCTACCGCCGGGCCGCCGAACTGCTGGAGGCCGCCTGCCAGGCCGATCCGCACAATCTTGCCGCGCGCAAGGACCTCTCCGAAACGTTGACGTACGTAGCCAGCGCTCTGCTGGTGACGGGACATCCGGTGGAGGCGCGGCAAGAGGCGGCGCGGGGGCTCGCCATGGCCAAGGAACTGGCGGACCGGCCCGGCGCGACGCACAACCTGATTTACAGCTATGCCTGGCTCGCCGTCACGATAGAGCCCACCGACTTGCAGGACCCTCGCGACGCTCTTCCGTATGCTGTCAAGGCGGCGCAAATGAGTCCGGGTTCGGATGAGTTCAGCGTGCTGGGCCAGGCGTACGCGGGAATGGGAGACTACTCGCAGGCCGTGGAGGCGGTCGAAAAGGGCCTCAAACTGTTTCCGGCTGTGGAGCCCGGTAAACCGGTATCGATGCAACAGGCTACCCTGTTGGCGGATCTGAAGCAGTATCGCGAGCGGCTCGACAAGCAGCAGCGGGGCGCGAAGTAGTCCCTCTACCTGGTTCCCGCCACAAGGGCGCCGCGCATGGCCGTCTCCAATTGCCGCGCCCGCCCCTCCTGGTTGGCCTCCCGGCGCAATTTCCGCAGCGCCAGGTAGCCCAGGCGGATGGCGTCCGCTGTACGGTATATCAGGTTATCGCGAAGGAAGTGGTTTCGCGCCGTCAGCGTCACCCTCCGGATCAATCGCACCACCTTAGCCGGCTGGGGAAGCGACTCCCCGGTTCCTAAGTCCTCGCGCGGCTGGGTACAGGCGTTCAACGTGACCACTCCCACGCGGTCGTCCGTGCTCACACCTTTCCGGTAAGCCTGTCCGGTCTCCCGCACGCCTTCCGGCCTTCGCGGGTACGCTACCGAATCCACGCAGCCGGTGAAGACCAGGTCGTGAATCACTTTGTCGCGCTCCAGGTCCACATCGCCCTGAACCTCGTGGGTGAACCCGAAGGGGTGGATTCCGAATGTGGCCCCCACGTCGCGCGTCGCGGCCGACGCCCAAACCGGGCGGCTGTCCAACTCGGCGTCGCGCTGCCAGATCCGCAGGTGGTCGCGCTTTTCGAATGTGTCCAGGCTTCGTTGCAGGCGCAGATCCGGCTCACGGCCATCCAGCAGGAGATCCCGCATCGGTGCGTCGGAGAACGCGTTTCGTTCGGCGATCGCGCGAATGGCGGCAAACACCGCACGCGTCGAATTCGCGCGCGAGCCAATCCACCCGGCCGCCGCGAAGGCCCGCTCCACCTCGTCTTCGGAGCCTACAAACAGCAGGTTCACCAGGTCAATCGGCTGGCGCTGCCGCGTCGAGTACGTCCAGTACGGCAGCCGATCCACCACGTCCTGCATGGCGTCCCACTCCTCCAGCGAGGCTTCCACCTCAGGCAGCGGGCACGGCGCTACGGCTCCTAGCTCCTCCGGAAATTCGACATCGAACTCAATTTCGGCGCCGCGCTTGAATTGAATCTCGGGGTCGGGAAAATGGAACATACTCGATTCGGCAAGTAAGAGCGGAATCATGGCCGCCGGATGATGCCCTAACGCCGCGAAAAAAATTCGCTCTCCGAGCCGGTTCGAGAGCGTCGCGGTGGCGCGAATTCCGTGAATATTTCCCTTCCGGTCCACCCGCTCGCGCGCGTTATCGACCCCCGTCACACGCGCCTCGACGGTGTATTCCGGCCCGTCCGGCAAGTTCAACCGCGTGAATCCCAGCTTCAGCCCGGCGCTCTCGTGTATCAGTCCCAACCCCACTTTGTCGACCTGCTCCACCACGCCGCGCAATTCCGTCCCTTCCGGCAGCACGCTGACGCCGTCGGCGCAGACCGGCGTAGCCACCAGGGCCGCAATCTCCATCCCCTTCTTTGCGCGATAGGTTGAAATGGGTGTCAAAAGGCGGGCCTCAATGGCCGTGCCATGAGGCGTTTCCGCGGCGGGAAGGGCCGCGCAAACGCACGCCCATACCAGGGCGGGTACACCACGGCGAGTCAGACGAGCGGGGATTGGCAGAGAGATAGTATACACGGGAAGTCCGGATTCCTAGCGCAATTCCGAAAATATTTCCGGCGCTCTCCATGTGGCATTATGGAAGTTCCACAGCACCATGCCTGCCCTTAAGACCCTATCGCCGGCCATACTGATTCACATTGCCAAGCTGCTGAATGTGCCCATGAAAGGGCTCACCGCGGTCATCGAACTTCTGGACGAAGGCGCCACGGTGCCCTTCATTGCGCGCTATCGCAAGGAAGTCACCGGCAATCTCGACGAGGTCCTGATCCGCGATATCCAGGAGAAGCTGGAATACTTCCGCGAGCTCGAAGAGCGCCGCGAAACCGTGCTCGCCTCGATTGAGGAGCAGGGCAAGCTCACCGCCGGACTGAAAGCCAAAATCGAAGCCACGCTGGAGAAAACCGAACTCGAAGATCTATACCTGCCGTACAAACCCAAGCGCCGGACCAAGGCCTCCATTGCGCGCGACAAGGGACTCGCGCCACTCGCCCAGTACCTCTGGGACCAGTCCGACCCCACCCCGCTCGCTCAGGTCGCGGCCCGGTTCGAAATCCCGCCGGATGAGGCTCTTGAAGGCGCGCGGCATATCCTAGCCGAAACGATCAGCGAGAATGCCACCTTCCGCAAACAGGTTCGCGCCATGATGATGGCCGACGGCCGGGTTACCAGCCGCGCCATCGAAGGCGCGCCCGACCCCGAAGGCAAATTCAAGATATATGCCGATTACAGCGAGCCGGCCGCCAAAATTCCATCCCATCGGATGCTCGCCATCCGCCGGGGCGCCAATGAGGGCGTACTGACATTCGAAATCGAGCTCGAACCCGCCGGCCCTGTGACGTGGCTGGATGCGCAGATCCAGCGCGTGCCCGGCGAATGGACTCCCCATCTGGCGCGCGCCACCGAGGACTCCTACAACCGTCTTCTCAACCCCTCCATCCAGACCGAAGTGCGGCTGGAACTGAAGGACCGGTCCGACGAAGAAGCCATCAAAGTGTTCCGCGAGAATCTGGAGAATCTCCTGCTCTCGCCGCCCGCCGGCCGCATGGCCGTCCTCGCTCTCGACCCCGGCATCCGCACGGGCTGCAAGATCGCCGTGGTCGACGATACCGGCAAGTTTCTGGAACATGCCGTCATTTACCCTTTCCAGCCGCGAAACGACGAAGCCGGTTCGCGCAAGACCCTGGCTTCGCTTCTGGCGCGCCACAACGTACAGGCCATCGCTATCGGCAATGGAACCGCTTCACGCGAATCGTCTGCCTTCGTACAGAGCTTCCTCCGCGATGCCGGTATCTCGGGCGTCTTCAGCGTCAGCGTGAGCGAATCCGGCGCGTCCGTCTATTCGGCCTCCGACATGGCCCGCCAGGAGTTCCCGGATCTCGACCTTACCGTCCGCGGCGCCATCTCCATTGCCCGCCGCCTGCAGGACCCGCTTGCCGAACTCGTCAAAGTGGATCCCAAGGCTATCGGTGTGGGCCAGTACCAGCACGACGTCGATCAGCGCCGCCTCAAGCAGAGCTTGGAGGCCACCGTCGAAAGCTGCGTGAACCGCGTCGGCGTGGATGTCAACACCGCCTCGTGGGCACTGTTGCGGTATGTGGCCGGGATCACCGAGCGCACGGCCCTGCAGATCATGCAGTACCGCAATGAGCACGGACGTTTCCGTTCGCGGCTCGACCTCCGCGCGGTTCCCGGTTTTGGCCCGAAAACCTTCGAGCAGTCCGCCGGCTTCCTGCGGATTCGCGGCGGCGATCAGCCGCTCGACATGACCGCGGTCCATCCCGAATCATACCCGGTGGTGGAGAAGATCGCCCGATCGCTGGGCGCCACGACGGCCGACCTGATCGCCAAACCGGAGCTCATTGAGAAAGTGAAACTTGAGGGTTTCACCACCGAATCCGTCGGGATGTATACGCTGGGCGACATCCGCGAGGAACTGCGCAAGCCGGGCCGCGACCCGCGAGATCGATTCGTCGCGCCCCACTGGCGCGACGACGTCAAGGAACTGGCGGACCTGCAGCCGGGTATGGTGCTTGAAGGAGTGGTGACGAACGTCACCCGCTTCGGCGCCTTCATCGACGTCGGTGTTCATCAGGACGGTCTGGTGCATGTGAGCGAACTCGCCAACCGTTATGTGAAGGAAGCCGGCGAAGTGGTGAAGGTCGGGCAGATCGTGAAGGCGCAAGTCCTCAGCGTCGACCTCAAAGCCAAACGCATCGCGCTCTCCATGAAGGCTCTTGAGGCTCCAGCCGCGCGTCCGAAACCGCAGCCGCAGCCGAAGAAGCCCTCCATGGAAGAGCAGATCGCGAATTTGCAATCCCGATTCAAGCCGAATCGCTAAGGCAATTCCGAGCGTACCAACAAGGCGTGCCTCGTCCGCCGCGTAAGGGGCTGATTGACTGGGCGATGGTAAAGACAAACGGGCACTGGCTCATTGCCGCGATTCACAACACGGGTTTCGGGGCGGGAGCCGCCGCGCTACTGCTGAGACCGCGTTTCCCCGTTTGGTAGCATCGAAGAAACATGACGCTGCAACTTCAACGATTCATCAACCAGGTAGTGATTGTGACCGGAGCGGGGCACGGCATTGGGCGCGCGGTAGCTGAGCGTTTCGCCGCCGAAGGGGCGTTGGTGGCGGTGAACGACATCAGCCCGGACCGCGCTTCGGAGGTGGCCGATGCCCTCGGACCGCCGGCCATGGCCGTACCCGCCGATGTCTCCGACAAGGCCGCGGTGGACGCGCTGTTCGACCAGGTATTGGCGCGTTTCGGCCGGCTCGACGTGCTGGTCAACAACGCCGGCAACATCCATGCCGCGCGTCACTTTCTGGAAGCCGATGAAGCCTGGTGGGATCAACTCCTGGATGTGAATCTGAAGGGCTCTTTTCTGTGCGCCCATCGCGCCGCTCACCACATGGCGCGGCAGGGGGCGGGAGTCATCGTCAACATGTCCAGCGGGGGCGCCACCAAAGCTCATCGCGGCAATGTCGCCTACGATGCATCCAAGGGCGGCATCGAGGCCATGACGCGGGCCATGGCGCTCGACCTGGCTCCCTACGGCGTCCGCGTGAATGCCGTGGTTCCGGGATTGATCCGCACCTACGACTTGGACGAGCAGTCGGCGCTGCAGCGCGGCAAAGTAGTGCCGCTGGGGCGCCTGGGTTCACCCGAAGACCTGGCCGGCCCGACGGTTTTTCTGGCCACCGACGACGCCCGTTACATCACCGGCGCCTGCCTGGTAGTGGATGGAGGAGTCCTGGTACAGCAGCGCTCCCCGCAGGTTGAGACATTCCCGCTGAGCCGCTTTCCCACGCTGTAGAAAGTCATTTCGGCATCGCGCCCTGCACGAACTTCACCAGGTCGGCGTGGTACTTGGCGGCCGAGGGCTGGTCGATGTAGACCATATGGCCCGCCTCGTAGTAGCCGGTGGAAATGTTGTTCTTCTTGATTTCGTCCGACGCCTTCAGATGGGCGATGGTCCACTCCACGGGGTAAAAGGGGCAGGCGAAATCGTAATATCCCATTCCGACGAATAGATGCATGTGCGGATTCTTGGCGAAACCGTCCTCCAGGTTGACGACGGTATTGTATTCTCCGGACCATGGCGGCGCATTCCCCGCGACGTAATAGAGGTTGTCGTTCTTGTAGTTCAAGTCATTGCGGACGTAGGCCTCGAAGGCGGTGAGGAAACAGTCTTCGATGTTGGCATTGCTGTAATCGAAGCTCGTATTATTGGCGCCCGCGTCCAGTTGGTAGCCGGCAAAGCGCGAATCCAGGCGCGACGTCATCAGGTGCTGGTCGCGCAGCAGCTCCGTGCTGAACGGTCCCAAGGGGACCCGCAGATCGAGCGAATCGATGAAGGTCTTGGAGAGTCCGGTGTATCGCGCCATGTCGGTCAGCACCTTGGTGCGCTGGGCCTCCGTGGCGCGCGCGCCGTCGAACAGATATTCGAGGTATTCGCCAGAGGCGAATTCACGCGCCTGTTTCGCCATTTGCTCGACGGTGAGCTTTTGAAGATCCGGCGCCAGCTTCTTGTGAAAATGCGCGGTCATGATTTCGGTCGGAAGCGTGGTGAGTTGGCGCTGTTCACCCGCGCCGGCGTTGACATCGAAGATGGCCGAGAGCAGCATCACGCCGTTAATGGGCATGTCGTGGTCGGTAAGATAGCCGGCCAGTCCCGCCGCGCGCGTGGTGCCATAGCTTTCGCCACCGACAAAGAGCGGCGAACCCCAGAGGTTGTATTCGTTCAGAAAGCTGCGGATGAATTCGCCGAAGGCGGCCAGATCGTTCTCTACTCCTCCAAAATCGGGGCCAAAATGAGGCTGGTCCGGACGGCTGAAGCCCGTACCCATGGCGTCGATAAAGACCAGGTCGCCGGTATCCAGCAGGCAGTTGGGATTGTCGACATAGGTGTACGGCGGCGGCGTTGCCAGGCCGTTCGAGTTCAGCTTCACCATCTTGGGACCAAATGCGCCCATGTGCAGCCAGACCGAGGCCGCTCCCGGTCCGCCGTTGAACAGGAACCAGACCGGCCGTTTGGACTTGTCGGTAACACCGGTCTTGGAATAGTAAATATAAAACAGGTGGCCCTCGGTTTCGCCGCTGGTGGCCTGGTGGATGGGGATGAACCCGACGTGAGCGGCGTATTGAATCGTCTCGCCGTGCAGTGTGATCTGGTGTTGCGTAGTAATCGGTTCCGCGGGGTAATGGATCGGCTGCATCCCTTCCGCGCCGTAATTGAAGCGATAGAAGTCGTTGGTTGCGCCGGCGCCGCCCCGGCCCCGCCCTTGCGCGAAAGCTCCCACACCCGTGGCAGCGATGAGGATGACGAAAATGCAAATCTTATAGGTAAGTCGTCCGTGGATTCTCATGGCATTGCTCCTTGGTTGCGCCGCTTACTTGCGTGAGGTCGCTTCGGTGAGGAAGCTGGCCAGGTCGCTGTGCAGTTTGACAAGCGCCTTGTTGTCGACGTAGGCCATCTGCCCGGCCTCGAAGTGGCTGACAGTGATGTTATGGGCACGGACCTCAGACGACACGTTGAGGTGAGCCAAGGTAAACTCGGTCGCATAAAACGGCGCAGCGAGATCGAAGTAATTCACGCCCACAAACAGACGCAGATTGGGACTTCGCGCGAAAGCGCCGGCCAGATTCGCGTCGTCGCTGCCGGTCGACGTGAACGTGCCGATGCCGCCGCTGGATAAATAGAAGACGGCGTTACCCGCGCCGTTGAAGGTAAGCTCGCTGTGCAGGTAGGACTCGTACCCTGTCTGGAAGCCGCCGGCCAGATTGCTCAGGTTGAAGTCGAGCGGGCTCGCGGGGCCGCCAAAGCCACCGCGTCCTCCGCCGCCTCCACGTCCGCCGCCGCCCGCTCCCGGCACAAAACCGGTCACCCGCGCATCCGATAGCGAGAGTCCCCGGTGCTGGTCGCGCATCAGTTCGCTGGTAAACCGTTCCGCGGTGATACGCAAATCGTTGTTACCGATGAATGCCTTCGAAAGCCCTGTCAGGCGCGACAGGTCCGCTATTGCCTTGGCGCGTTCCTCCGGCGCCATACGATCGCCCTTATAGAGAGCGTGCAGATATTCGCGCGATGCAAACTGACGCGCCTGTCCCGAAATCTGTTCCGCGCTCATCGCCGTCAGTTCCGGCGACAGCTTGTTGTGGCGCCAGGCAGCCATGACCAGGCTCGGCAGCAGCGTCATATACTGTTCATCGCCGGCAAGAGCGTCGGCAGTCACGGTCATCGATAACAGCACCACGCCCTGAACCGGCGTCTGGTGTTCGATAAGATAGGCGGCTAAACCCGAGACCCGCGCCGTGCCAAAATCTTCGCCAGCCAGAAAGAGGGCAGAATTCCTTCGATTGTAGGTATTGATGAAACTCCGCACAAACTCGCCGAGCGACGCGATGTCCGCGGCCGTATTCCAAAAGACCGGGCCCCGGGCCGGCTGGTCGGGCCGACTGAATGCCGTGCCCACCGGATTCACGAAAACCAGATCCGCCTGCCCCAGCAGCGTCTGGGGATTGTCAACCCATCCATAAGGCGGCAGGCCCGCGGCGCCCTCATTCGTCCACTTCATCCGCTTCGGACCCAATCCCCCGAACTCCTGCCAGGTGGCCGCTACACCGGGCGCGCCGCCGAAGAAAAACAGGACAGGGCGCACTGAAGCGTCGGTGACGCCGTCTTTGGAATAGCAGGTATAAAACAAATGGGCTTCCGATTGTCCCGTTGTCGCGTTGCGCAAGGGCATGTAGCCGGCGCGCGCAGTGTAGGCAAGCGCTTCCCCGTTCAGCGTGATTTTCTGGTGAGTTTCCGTGGGCTGGGCATCGGGAATCGCCAGTCCCGAGCCTGCCGTCGGATCGTAGTTGTAAAACTCGAGGGCGCCAGTTGCTGCACCAGCCCCGCCGCCGCGGCCGGCCGGAGTCCCTGCTGGCGCGGCTTGTTGTGCCGCTGCTGCGGCCCGCCCGGCTCGACCGCCGCCCTGGCCCCAGATTATGCCTGGTATGCCGAGTGTGATCGCCAACAGGATGTGCGCAGTACCGATGTATCGCATTACAAATCGCTCCTGGCCCGACGCTTGCAGCTCGACCTCAAATTCGGGCAGATAGGCATATAGTTTACAAGAGCGGCGGCTCTACTACCAGCGATGTTCGCCAATCTCCTCGACCTGCTGGTCAGTTCCGTGAGGAGGTTTGTTAGTACACCGTCCGGTGCTCGGCTTGGTCCTTGCTCGCGAGCGAGAAGCGAGGCTCGGGTTCCGTTCCCTTGAGGATGCGCGCCGCGAGGTACTCGCCCACAGCGGGGCCGTGTTTGAATCCATGTCCGGAGCCGCCGCCGGCCAGCCAGACATTCTCGTAGCCTGGGTGACGGTCGATCAGGAAATCGCCGTTAGCGGTGCTCTCGTACTGGCAGACCCGCGATTCCGTGAGCGGCGCATTCGCCAGCGCCGGAAAGCGCTCGCCGAGGAAACGATAAGCCTCCGCAAGACCTTCCGAGCCGATGCGGCGGTCGCCGCTGTCGGGATCGAACTCGCTGCCGTGTTGGTCGAAGGCCAGCTTACAGCCGCGGGATTCCAGATCGGGAAGACCGTAGGGACCGCGCGGGTCCGTGAAATCGATCCAGGCGGGGAAGGACTCGGGCGCGAATTCGCGGCCACCGGCGAAGAAATAGACTTCCTGCCGCGTCGGAAAGATTCGTTTTCCGAGGACTTCGGGAAACAGCTTCGGCAGCCAGGGGCCGCACGCGAACACCACGGCGCCGGCCTCGATATCTCGTGGCGAGGCCACCGCGCGCGTCTCATAGACTACCCCGGATGCAATCGCGTCCTGAACTACAAGCGCCACCGCACGACGCGCCATCAACGCACCGCTCTCAGGTTCGAAGATTCCAAACACCCGTGGATCGGCGATTCGCATCTGCCGATAGCGTCTCGCGAGATCGTCCGAAGAGAAGATCTCAATCGGCACGCCGCACCGTCTCAGCGTTTCACGCGTGGCGATGCTGTACGGATGATCTTCGCGCGCCATGAACAGGACGCCGGTTCGATGAAACAGCGGCTGTCCGGTGCGCTGGAACAGTTCCCGCCACATCGCGAGGGACCGCACGGACATGCGGGTGTAGATCTCGTCCGCTCCATAGCCCATGCGGATGATGCGGCTCTCTCCGCCCGAACTGGAGCGCGAATGGCCCGGACCCCAGGCGTCTATCAGCCGCACCGACGCTCCCGCGCGGCGCAGGCGCCAGGCGGTCCATGCGCCGAATACGCCGGCGCCTACTACGGCGACATCGCAGGCCGTCACTTGCGCCGGACCGCTCGATCCAGGCTTAAGGGACCACCGCCGGCCGCGGCGAGGTACAAGAAAAGGAAACAGTACAGGACCGCCAGTTCGCCGCCGTCTTGAATCGGCCAGAAGCCGTGCGGGAGGTGCGAGCGAAAGTAGGCAACCGCCATTTCGCCCGAAAGCAGAAACGCCACTGGCCGAGTGAACAGGCCGAGGATGAGTAACGCGCCGCCAACAGATTCGAGCACCGCCGCCACCCAGAGCAGGGACCACAAATGCGGCGTGGCTCCGTGACCACCGATGCCTCCAAACATGCCGAATAGCTTCTGAAGGCCGTGCAGCTCAAACGTGAATCCCGCAACGATGCGCAGCACCGAGAGTACGTATCCCGTCCAGTCATCCCTCCGCATCTTTCCATGCCTCTCTTGCCAATCCTACGATATATCATCGAGAGAAAGCGATGCCGGTCTACCTGCAGATTCCCGAGAATCCCAATTGCGAGGCGATGGATGGCCAGGTCTTTCAGTGCCGCACAGCGCCGCGTATCGTGACGCACGTATTCTGCGAATGGCGTGGCGGCATGGGGTGGCGCCCGATCACCGGCATCGCCGAGGAAGGTACGCCCTGCGCTGCGACGGCCTGCATCGTGGAAGATTCGGGGGAAGGAGCGTGCTATCTGGTGGTGGGTGGTGAGTGGGGGCTCCGCTTGAAAGCACCGGACGCCGGCGACGTGTGGGACGTCGCGGATGCCGGGCAGTGGGGTGAGCCTTATCTCCTGCTCGGCGGTGACAGCGCCAACTTGCGTTTCGCCGAATGAATTATTGAATCGCCGCCACTGAGCCATTCGAGATAAATATGGTGAAGAAGCCTGTATCGAGTCCCGGCGATCCCGAAACGGTGAAGCTGTTCGATGCAATCCCAGCGATCTGAAGGTTGACTCCCGGCGTAGTCGGGGCGCCATAACCGCCGGCGGGAAGCAGGTTGAGGATCGCGGAGGGAACCGTGAACTGTCCCGCCGATGCATTGGCGGTGCACACGAATTCGACGTATGAGTTAACAGTAGCGGTCGCGGCAACACCGGAGTAACCAATGATGCTTACCACGGAGAACTCCGAGCTGCCGGTCCATGTCAACGTCAAATTCTGCGCGCGATTGACACGGGTCGGCATGTTGGTGGGAACAACCGAAGAGGGAAGCGTCATCGCCCAGTTGAATGCCGCCACATTGGAACCACCGGAGCTGTTTCCAACCGAGTAGGTTCCGGGCTCAATATAGGTGGCTGGACTGATGGCGAGCGTGGCCGGGTACGAGCCCGTGGAACTTGCGGCGACGGTCTTGTTTCCACCGGGCCCCGTAATCGCCAGGTCCGGGCCGGCATTCAAGTAGGATGGCTGAATCGGATCGGCAAGTACTATCGAAGTGCCTGTGACCTCGTAGGCCAGGCAACTGCCAATTGAGGGTCCGAAGGAGCCTCCGTAGGACCGGATGAGGCTATTCAGTGGATAGCTTGCGAAATCCGCGGTCAGATAGTCGTCCCCGCCGGCGATACGGCTTAATTCAACGCCCCCGAGATTCAGAGAACCGCTCGCCACCGCCTTTTGCAGATTGGCCGACGTCAATGCGTTGAAGGTATCGCCGCAGGTAGTTTGCCCGGCAGGCGCGACAGACATGGTGGTCACGTTTCCCGTCACTCCCTTCACCAGAACGACGACGGATGTCTTGCACCCGGTGACTCCAGCCGGGACGAGAAAGTTAATCTGGTCGAGCCCCGGAGAACTGCTCCGTCCGCCGTACAGCATCGTCGCCGGTTGGTTTCCGACGAATACCTGCACCCCCGTGCCCAGGTCGACCTCCTGCGGCGGCTCGGTCTCGTCGCCAGTCACCGCGCCCAGTCCCGTGCCCCACAGAATCAAACTGTCACCCGGATGGGCGGCGTTGATCATCGTGATCGCATCGTAGGAGGTATCGGTGAGGACGCCCGGCCCCGTGCCGCCCTCGTTCAGCGTGAAAGTGCCGAAGTTCGCGGCCAAAACCTGAATCGCAATGGAGCTCTTCCCGCCCTGGTAGGAAAGCGTCAGCGTCCCGGTTCCCACGGGCGTGGCCGATGGAAGAATCGCAGCCACCTGCGTCGAGACGGTGTAGATCATGATGCAGGTCACGGCCACGGCGCCGACGGTCACCTGAACTGTGGTTCCATCCAGACCCTGGGTTGTCGGCAATGGATAGGTCTGGACCTGCTGCAAAGCGGCGGGCCCGAGCCCGGTCCCCGTAACTGTGAAGATAGCGCCCTGCGCCACGCCGGAATTGGGCAAAGCCGTAGGGGTCCAACTCGCGGCGTTATAAACTCCGGCGATGGCCGGGGCGGCGCCCAGGGTGGCCGCATGACCGAAAGCGAGAGCGGTGAGTCGAAGAAGCCGGGTTTTCAAAACGTTTCCCTCCATCGAATACGGCGCAATTTCGGAACGAATCACGTCAGGCGCGCTAGATGTGTATCATCGAATCAGCGAATCAGCCATGCCGGACCGGCCCATATGACGGATGAGCCTTCTCGTCGCGACCTTCTCTATCGCTTGGGCGTGCTCGGCGCCGGTGCTTTCCTGCCCGGATTCCCGACTGGCGCGGCCCAGCCCGTCCCTTCCGGCCCTCTGACGGAGGCAACCGTAACCATCACCACCGCGGTGACCGGCGTCATCGGGCCTGCGTTCGCCGGTCTCAGCTACGAGAAAAGCCAGATGGCGAATCCTTTTTTTTCGCCGCAAAATGCCGACGCCATCGGCCTTTTTAAACTCCTTGGACCCAGCCTTCTGCGCATTGGCGGCAACTCCGTCGATAAGACCACTTGGACACCCAATGGACACGGCCGCACAACCGGGCAGGCAGCGCCCTCCGACATCGACGCTTTGGCCGGCTTTCTCAAGGCCGCCGGCTGGCAGGTGTTATACGGGACAAATCTCGCCCAATCGACCCCCGCGCTTGCGGCTAGCGAGATCGCTTATGCCGTCCAATCGCTCGGCGGGTCTCTCTACGGCGTCGAGATCGGGAATGAAGTCGACCTGTATGCGGGAAACTACTTCCCGTCCACCTGGGGATTCTCGGACTATCTGACGTTGTGGCAGTCCTTCGTCGCCGCCATCCGGGAACAATCGCCAGATGTGCCGCTCACCGGACCCGTCGCCGCTTCGAATATATCCGGATACGTAGCTCCGTTCGCCAAAGCCGAAGGCAAGAATGTGATCTTGCTGAGCGATCATTACTATCGCGGCAACGGAGAGCTTGCGAGCAGTACCGTGGAATTGCTCATTTCGCCCGACTCCAACATCGTGACACAGGCCAAGGCAATGTTCGCCGTCAGTCAATCCGTCGACGTGCCCTACCGCTTCGCCGAAACGAACTCGTTCTATAACGGTGGCGCTCCCGATGTCAGCGACTCGTATGCATCGGCCCTCTGGGTGATCGACCATCTGTTTGCCTGCGCCTCAAACGGCGCACAAGGAATCAACCTGCATGGTGGCGGCAACTCAACCGGCTACACTCCGATTGCCGATTCCAGTGGCGTCGTGGTCGAGGCGCGTCCGGAATTTTATGGAGTCACCCTATTCACGCTTGCCGGGCAAGGGACGCTTCAGCAAACCACCATCGCCGCCGGCGGTCTGAACGCAACCGCTTACGCGATCAAAGCGGCAAACGGTGCGTTGACCATCGTCATCAACAACAAAGACCCGGTGCAGAACCTGAACGTCACCATACAGCTTCCCCAAACCGCGCAGCCGGCGCAACTGATTCAGATGACGGGACCGTCGCTCCAGGTTACAACCGGGGTCGCCATTCAAGGCTCCGCAATTCAGGTCAATGGAGCATTTTCACCAGGCCCGGCCACGACGCTTCCGATATCCGGCTCCTCGGTGTCGTGCTATGTCAGTCCACTGACCGCGGTTCTGGTTCAAATCGCCGCTTCGTCCACCCCTCCGCTGACGATACTTTCGTCCGCAAATCCGACCGGCCTGGCCGCTCCCGAATCCCTCGCGACCGCCTATGGGACTAACCTGGCGGCATCGGTTTCCCTGACGGATTCGTCCGGTGTGGCCCATGCGGCAACGCTCAACTACACTTCCCCGTCGCAAATCAATTTCGAGATTCCCGCCGGTATCAGCATCGGCGCCGCTACCGTGACCGTCGGTACGCAGAAGGCTGCGGTGCAAATTGCCGCGGTTGCGCCGGGGTTATTTACGCTAAACGGCGCCGGTCTTGCGGCGGCCTATGTCGTTCGCGTCAGCCCTGGGAACGTTCAAACGCTTGAGCCGGTGTTCACTGCTCAGAATGGAACCTATGTTGCGGTTCCGATCGATATCAGTCAGTCTGCGGACCAATACTATCTGAGCCTCTACGGTACCGGAATCCGCGGCGCGGGAAGAGTGACCGTGGCTATACAAGGCATCGACGCGCCCGTTAGCTATGCCGGTCCGCAGGGATCGATTGCCGGACTCGACCAGGTAAATGTACTGTTGCCGCCGCAACTCGCCGGCAGGGGAACTGTCAATATCGCGCTTACCGCGGACTCAAATGCCGCTAACGCGGTCAACATTGCCATCTAGTAGAGATCCTAACTCATCCAGCAGGGGGCCTATTTGGGCCTCGTACCGGCGCCAGCGCTGAAGCGAGCTGCGGAACAGTGGTTTGCGGATCTGGACGGCGCTCGCGGTCTTGACCTGCCGGCTATTCTTATGGAAGTCGATACAGCGATTGTCCCAGGGGACGCCGCAGTACTCGATCAACCGCCGGGCCTGAACTTCGAGATCGTCTACCACGTCCTCGTAAGCGACCTCAAGCATAGCGCCCGGCGGAAGAACAGCCCGCCAGTGAGCCATTAGTTCGCTGTAAGACCGATAATAGCGGCCCAACTCGCCCAGATCGTAGCTAAAGTTAAGGCCGAATGTGAATAACTTTGAATAGCAGGACACGCAGGTGTCGACCGGATAGCGCACGGTATGGATGATTTTGGCATTGGGCAGGATCAGGCGGATCAGGCCGACACTGAGAAAGTTGCCGGGTAATTTATCGACGATCCGGATTTTGCCATCCTCAACCGGCGGCAGGAGGGCAAGATAGGATTGTCCGAGCCGCCGTAAGTCAAGGCCATCAAGAGCCGGGACACACTCCGGATAGTCCGATAAACTGCTGGCCAAGACCTCAAGAGCCATCAGTTCTCCGGCGCCGTGGATTTGTGGATGGCTGGCAAGTATCTGCTCAACCAAAGTGCTGCCGGAACGCGGCATGCCGAGCACGAACACCGGAACGGATGAGGGATCGCCCGCCCCTTCGAAACGATCGAACAGGCTTCTGTCGAATACAGTGGCAATCCGGCGGAACCGTTTAAGAACTTCAGGTTCATCGTAAGTAACTTGGCGGCGCTTCAGAGCGTTGCCTTTCCCGAAATGTTCAAAGGCGCGGACGGTATCTCCGCTGTCTTCGAGGGCTTTAGCCAGCGCAAAATGGATATATACCGCCTGATTCGGGGCCAAGTCATCCCTATCGGCCAGCGCCTCCAGCGCTGCCAGATCGGCATCGCCAGGATGGAACGACTCGATTTCGGCGCGATTGAAATGAGCTTCCGCGAAGTCCGGCCTGATCGCGATTGCCCGGCCAAAGTGCGCCATTGCTTCATCGAACTTACCTTGCTCTTTGAAGACGCTGCCCAGGTTATTGTGGGCATCGGCATAGTCCGGATCGAGAACGAGGGCGCGTTCGTAATGGGCCACGGCGTCATCCACCCTGTCTTGCCCTGCAAGCGCATTGGCCAGGTTATTGTAGGCGTAGGCGTAATCCGGCTTCAGGGCGATGGCGCGTTCGCAATGCGCTACCGCATCCTCGCGCTTTCCCCGCTCAGTGAGAATGACGCCAACGTTGTTATGAGCCTCGGCGTAATCCGGCTTGAGGGCCAGCGCCCGTTGGTAACATGCCACGGCTTCGTCCAGTTTGCGCTGAGTCTGGAGGACGTTTCCCAGGTTGTAGAAGGCTTCGGCGCAATCCGGATTGAGCGCCAAGGCCCGTTCCTGACATGCCACGGCCTCATCCAACTTCCCCTGGGCCTGGAGGATGTTTCCAAAGTTGACGTGGATCTCGGGTAAGCCGGGGTTCAGAGCCAGTGCGCGCTCATAACATGCCGCGGCTTCGTCCAACTTGCCTTGCGCCTGCAAGACGGCGCCGAGGTTGGAATGATAAGGCGCCTGCCGGTTATCGATGGCGATCGCCTGAAGGATCGTCTCCGCGGCGGCATCATGAAGTCCGTGCTGATAGGCGATCATCCCAAGCAAATGCAGAGTGTCGGCGTGACAACCATCGATTGCTAGAGTCTGCCGATACAGTCGCTCGGCCTCGGTCAACCGCCCGGCCTGGTGATACCCCAGAGCAGTCGCCAGCATGTCTTGAACGATTTGAGAATCCCGTTGGCGATTCATCGACGCTCGGATCGCGGATAAAGCTGCGTCGTCCAGACCGTCTTGAAACCGGACGGCAGGGAAAGATGCGCGCCGCGCACGAAAAAGGTTCCCACCCCCGGCACTTCATGCGTGGAGATCCGTACCCGCTCCGTCTCAGACATCCATAACCCGGCCTTTAGACTGGGAGGCCCGGCCTGCCACTCCGCGTGCGCCGTATTAATAAGCATTTGGACGGCGGGGCGCTCGACATCCTGGAGTTCCGCATAGAACCACAGGGTCACGGAAGGCATTTCGATCCGCACGAATTCCAGAGCCACGATGAAATAGTCGCCCTCCACACGATCGTGCCGGTCGTACAGTGTCACGGCTGCGCCGGCATCGGAATGGCTCTCCAGGCGGCGAATGCGGCCATTGACAAGCGCGCCCGAGGGAACCAGCACCTTTCCCTTCCGTACCACGTTGCCCACCACTCTGCCTTGGATGAGTGACCCGACAGCGAGGAGTGACCCGGCCGGGTTCCGGTCATCCAGTGGAGCACTCAAGGCAACGGTGATGCGGAGTCCCGGCGGCAGCGTGCCTTCCGTCGGCCGCGCCGGCATCCAGGCCGGGCCCGCGGAAGGCGTGGCGTCGCCTGCGCCAAAACTCAGCGTACTTTCGGTGTGGAATCCCTGGCAATGCGTGAATTCGATGTGATTCCATTTCTCTTCGCCATCCACGCCCGTGGTCCGCAGATCGGCGGCCCGAGGCAGCAGGACATCGCTCTGCCCGATGCGCACGCGATCATAGTCGATGGTGGTGGCGATATCGGTGTAGAGCAACTCTGGTGGAATTTCGTCGGCGTGAAATTCCACCCGGCGAAGGTCGTACGTTTCGGGATCGGCCCGGAACGAACCCCGGAGAGCCACTACGCCCGAAGCGCCTTCGTGATGGACCGTGTAACCGCTCGACAAGCGCGAAATGGAGAAATCGTAGCGGGCCTCGCGACGGCCGGCGGGAGACCCGTCGCCCTTGTATGCGATGACGGACACGTTATTGAGGAAGATGCTTTGCAACTGGGTGGCGAAGATGCCGTTGCCCATCATGCCGCTGGCCAGGAAGGCGGACGGATTGGCTTCCCACCGTGTATCGCCGGGGACGGTAAACAACTCTTTGTCGCCGCTGAACAGAATCTCCAGAACGACGCGGTCGAACGGCTGGAGCTCTTTACCGGCAGGCTTTCTGAATCGGTCTACGGTTTCGATACAGGTGCAGTCCGGCAATTTATCGAGCGTTTGCCGCACGCGGCCGCGGATGCGCGCCAGTGTGAGGACTTCGGGCGGAAGGCCTTGCGCCGGCAAGCAGAATATCGCGAAGAAGAGCAGAGCAATCGCCCGGCGCATAGCAAAGCCTCCGCTCATACTATCACGCGCTATACGGGTGCGGCTGCCGGGCGCCAGGGCCGAGGAGACGCGCACGCCGCCCGAACTGAAGCCGCGGGAAGCCGACTCCATTTCCTGCCTGATCGGCGTGGCCCGCGGCCAATTCAAGCCTGCCGGCCTCTGGTCGCTTGAGAACAATATGATCGTCATCGAGATCCTCGACGATCGCGCTGGGGCGGTGACGGAATCGACGCGGTCCTTTCTGCATCCAACGTAGTATGAATCTGCAGCTCAACGGCAAGACCGCCCTCGTCACGGGTTCCACCGGCGGCATCGGACTGGCCATCGCGGCCGCTCTCGCGGCGGAAGGCGCATCCGTAATTGTGAATGGCCGAACCCAGGAACGCGTCGACCGTGCGATGAAGAAAAGCGGAGCGGCGCATGGTATTGCCGCGGACCTGGGGAGCGACGCCGGCGTCCACGCCGTTACCGGCCGCTTCCCCGAGGTGGACATTCTGGTGAATAACCTCGGCATCTTTGAGCCGAAGCCCTTCGAAGAGATCACGGACGACGACTGGCGGCGTTTCTTTGAAGTCAACCTCCTCAGCGGCGTCCGTTTGAGCCGGCACTATCTCCCGGCGATGAAGCAAAGAAACTGGGGACGTATCGTGTTCATCTCCAGCGAATCCGCTCTCCAGATCCCCGTGGAAATGATTCACTACGGTATGACCAAGACCGCCCAACTCGCCATCTCTCGCGGCCTTGCGGAAACTACCGCCGGCACGGCCGTGACGGTGAACGCCGTGCTCCCCGGCCCCACTGCGTCGGAAGGCGTCAATGAGTTCGTGGATCGGCTGGCAAAAGGCAAGGGCGCCGACCGCGGGTCGATTGAGCGCGAATTCTTTGCGGAGGCCCGGCCCACCTCGCTGATCCAGCGGTTCGCCACTCCCGAAGAGGTAGCCGTGCTGGTTGCGTTCGTTTGCAGCCCGCTCGCCTCCGCGATCAATGGCGCGGCCCTGCGCGTCGACGGAGGCGTCGTGCGGTCGATCGCCTGACTCTGTAACAAAAAATTCATTGCGCAGTGGTAGGCTCAAACGATGACCCGGCGATTCTCTCTATTTCTAGCGCCACTACTTGCGGCGCTGCTGGCGTATGCTCTCCTCGCGCAACCGGTTGCGCCGCGCCCATATGTCGTACTGGTCTCGCTCGACGGTTTCCGTTACGACTACGCGGAGCGGTACCACGCCGCCAATATACTGGCCATTGCGAAGGCGGGAGCCGCGGCGGAGGGCATGATCCCTTCATTTCCATCGGTCACGTTCCCAAACCATATCAGCATTGTGACCGGCCAGTATCCGGAGCACCACGGGATTGTCGGCAACTCGTTCTGGGATCCCACGCTCAAGGAAATGTACACCATGAAGCGGTCGGCCGAGGAGAGCGCCTTTTATACCTACAAGCCGCTATGGGTGGTCGCGGAAGAGCAGAACGTGAAAGCGGCCAGCATGTTCTGGCCGACGGCCGACGCGGAGATCGGCGGAGTACGGCCGTCGTACTGGTCCCTGTACGATGGCGGCTTTCCGAACGACCGGCGGGTGGCCAAAGTGCTCGATTGGCTGAAACTGCCGGAGAGCGAGCGGCCGCATTTCATTACCCTCTACTTCAGCGTCACGGACGATTCCGGCCACAGATTCGGCCCCGAATCTTCGGAGACGGAGCAGGCGGTCGAGCGCGTGGACAAACTGGTGGGCGATCTCTGGACCGGGATACGGGCGACCCAGTTGCCGGTGAATCTGATCGTAGTTTCCGACCATGGCATGCAAACTGTCCAGGGGTACGTGAATCTGAGCGACTATGCCGACTTGAGCAAGGTCCGGGTGGTTACCGATGGGCCGGTGGCGCTGGTGTACGCGCCGGATACCGGGACCGGTGAACAGGTGTATGCGGCGTTGAAGGGCAAGAGCCCCAAGTTCGACGTGTATCGCCGGAGAGAGACGCCCAAACGGTGGCATTTCTCCGAAAATGAACGCATCGGCGATCTGGTGGTTTGCGTCAGGGAGGCGACAACTCTGGTGACGTCGGCGCCGCGGGAGCGGCCGGGCGGCGGGAGGTCTCCTTCGCGGGGGACGCACGGCTTCGATCCGTACGACTTCAAGACCATGCAGGCGATCTTCTACGCCGTAGGCCCGAACGTCCGCCCGGGCGCGCAGGTCAAGCCTTTCGAAAATGTGAACGTCTTCCCGTTCGTAGCGAAGGTTCTGAGACTTCAGTCCCCTCCCGGATTGGACGGTTCCGAAAAGGTACTCGACGGCATCTACCGGGACCGCCCTTAATCATTATTCATGTAACCTTCCGACACTTTTGCACGACCGTGGGGTTTCTTCAATCGTGAAGGTTTTGAGGGGTTCCATGAAGCAATTTCCGGTTTTCTTCGTGCTGGCCGTCGCGTTCTGGGCGCCGCGGATGGGCGCGCAAACTGCCGCCGTGATCACCGACAGGGCCGCCGCCCGGTTCCTCGATCAGGCAGCCTGGGGTCCCGCGCCCACATCAATCGTGCAGTTGCAGCAGGCGGGCTTCGCCAACTGGCTAACCGCGCAATTCGCGCTGAATACATCGGATCTGCCGGACCAGCCGCTGCTCGCCTCGGACGGTAAGACCAACCGAGATCTGGCGCCGGTCCAAGCCGCATTCTTTCAAAACACAGTTACCGGCCAGGATCAGCTTCGGCAGCGAGTCGCTTTTGCGCTTTCGCAAATGTTGGTAGTTTCGGCGGTTTCCACCAAGGACGCGTACGCCTTCCCGCCCTATTGGCGTCTGTTTCGCGACAACGCCTTCGGCAACTACCGCGACATCGTGAAGGCCATCACTCTCAGCCCGGCCATGGGGAACTACCTCAACATGGCGAATAATAACAAGGGCAACACCGCCAAAGGCACTGCCGCCAACGAGAATTACGCCCGGGAACTCATGCAGTTGTTCACGGTTGGTTTGACCCAGCTCAATCCCGATGGCAGTGCGGTGGTGGATTCCAACAACAACCCGGTACCCACATACACGCAGGCGATCGTGACAAGTACGGCCAGAGCGCTCACCGGTTGGACGTATCCCACCGCGCCCGGCGCCACGGCTAAAGCCAACAATCCCGCCTATTATATCGGTCAGATGTTCGCGGTAGACACAGAACACGACACCACTTCGAAAAGTATCATTGGAGGCGTCACCCTCCCCGCCGGACAAACGGCCGAACAGGATCTCGATTCGGTGCTGGACGCCCTGATGGCGCAAAAGACGATGGCCCCATTCGTCGGCAAGCAACTCATTCAGCACCTGGTCACCAGCGACCCCAGCGCCGCGTACATCAAGCGCGTCTCCACGGTGTTCCTGGATAACGGCCTGGGCGTCCGCGGCGACATGAAAGCCGTGCTCACCGCCATTCTGACCGACGCCGAAGCACGCTCCGCGGACAGTCCGAGCGCTGCCGTCAATCCGAACTTCGGCCACATGCGCGAGCCGGTTCTGTTCATGGCGAACCTTCTGCGCGGTCTCAACGCTACGCTGGGAGCGTCCAGCGCCATCTATAACGACGCCACCAATCTTGGCGAGGATCTCTTCTACCCGGAGACCGTGTTCAGTTATTTCTCGCCCTTGTATACCTTGGAGAACGGCCAACCGGGCCCTGAGCTCCAGATTTATTCCACGCAAACCGCGGCCAATCGCGCGGACACAGTCAACACCGTCTTGTACGGAGCTCTGGATAAGAGCACCACTGTCAATCTCACTCCGTTCCTGCAGAGCGACATCGGTTCCATGGTGGATTATGTCAGTTATGTATTTCTGCATCACGCGATGTCGAGCGAGTTACAGGCGGCCGCGATCGGCGCGGCTACCGCGGCCACCGGGACCAAGGCGCAAGCGCAGGCCGCCCTCTATGTTGTATTGACTTCGAGCGAGTACCAGATCGTTCAGTAGGAGAGACGATTATGTTTTCACGAAGAAATTTTATTCGCATCGGAGCAGCCTCGCTAGGGACTTTGGCGCTGCGGCGCTTCGCCGAAATTCCGGCGCTGGCCCAGACGGGATCGGACTATCGCGCCCTGGTCTGCGTGTTCCTCTACGGAGGCAACGACTCGAATAACACCATCGTCCCCACGGATGACACGAATTACAAGGCGTATCTGGCCGCGCGCGGAAGCCTCGCCATTCCCAGCAGCGCGTTGACCCAGGTGCAAAGCGTTTCGGGCGCGCCGTACGGTTTCTTCTCCCTGCTGGACGAAGTGGCCAGCATGTTTTCGAGTAAGGAGCTGGCGGTGGTCGCCAACGTCGGCTCCCTGGTCCAGCCGCTTACCCGCACCCAGTATCAGGCGGCCCAGATGCCTATTCCGAACAATCTCTTCTCGCACGCGGATCAGCAGCAGCAATGGCAAACCTCCCTGGCGCAAGGCAACAGTCCGACCGGTTGGGGCGGCCGGGTAGCCGATTATGTCAAGGCGCAGGGAATGAACTCCTCCACCACCTTCCCCACGTTTCTTTCGGTGGCTGGAAATACCCTGGAAGGGACTGGCGCGAAAACGCAACTGCTGGCGATTTCACCGGGCGGATCGCTGGAGCTTACCGGGTTCAACAGCTCGGCCGCTTCGCAAGCCCGGTTGAGCGCCCTCACGAATCTATTGACCCTGAACAGCGGTGTCTCGCTGGCGCAGGCGGCCAATTCCACAATGTCGATGAGTATGGACGATGCCAAGGCGCTCGCCAACGCTCTGGGCGGCGCCTCGCCTTTGAAAACTCAGTTCCCCTCCACCACGCTGGGCCAGCAACTTCAGCAGGTGGCGCAGATCATTCAGGTGCAGTCCGTGCTCGGGATGCGGCGCCAGGTTTTCTTCTGCTCGGTCGGCAGCTTCGACACCCACACCGGGGAGTTGCCCACGCTGAACACTCTGTATCCCGAATTGAGCCAGGGTCTCGCGGCCTTTTACAACGCCACGCAGGAGCTTGGTATGGCGCAGAACGTTACCACGTTCACAGAGTCGGACTTCAACCGCACGTTCCAACCCACCTCGGGGGATGGCAGCGACCACGCCTGGGGCGGACATCACCTGGTGCTCGGCGGGGCCGTGCAAGGCGGGCAAATCTACGGTTCGTTCCCGACATTGGAACTGGGCGGTCCTGACGACACCGACACCCGCGGACGGTGGATCCCGACTACGTCCATCGATCAGTACGGAGCGACGCTGTGCTCGTGGTTCGGGATTCCGGATAGCGCGATGAATTCGGTATTTCCCAATCTGCCGAACTTCAGCGTCCGCAAGTTGGCGTTCCTCGGCTGAGCTCTTTAGTGGCCGGACGCCGACATGCCGCGGCCCAGCTTCTTTACGATGGCTGCAGCCGCCCGTCCCGGACCATGGGGACGCAGCAGCCCAAGAAATAGCGCGTAGTCGTTGGCTTCGGCGAACCACACCTGCTTGCCGCCATTGTTCGCCACAATCTTAACTTGAATGTAGTGGCCTGCCGACATCATGTGCGAACCCAGGCCCTGGTACAGGCTGGTCATCACAAAATCCGCTTCCTCCGGACTCGCAACCATCTGAACGGGCAACCCTTGTTTGCGAATCTCGTCGGTAACGAACCGGTCGAGATTCCATTCCATGGGTGACACGTACAGCTTGGCGCCGCTCGGAAGGCTGTCGGCAACCGGCCCCTTGGCTTGCGATAGACCCGCCAGGGAGAGGAATATCGCAAAAACCGCGAGCGAATGAAATGTCAGGTATCGCACAATCCGAAGTCTATCATCGGCTCCTCCCGACTTCAATGGTCCCTTGCGGGGACAGACCCACCCATTTGGGGGGGTCGCCCCTCGATTGTTCGTAGTCGCACGTTTGCTTTTGTGCAACCAGCACCATTTTGGATTAAAATCATGAGGATATGAAAACTACCGTTGCCTTGCTGCCGATTCTGATGCTGGCCACTGTGGGGTTCGCCCAGGAAAAAGGGCGCGGTGCACAGCCTCACTTCACACCCAGCAAACCCCCGGCCCACGGTCCGGCTCCCTCTAAAAGTACGCCTGCGCGCCCGGCTCAGACCGGCGCCGACAAACCCGGACACCCCGAGGCTCCCCACGTGGACGGAAACAAGTGGGTAGGCCACGATTCCGGCAAGAACGACCCCCGGTTTCATCTGGACCATCCGTGGGAGTATGGCCACTTTTCGGCCGGCTTCGGACCGAGCCACCAGTACCGTCTGGCCGGCGGCGGCCCAGGGCGCTTTTGGTTCGGCGGCTTCTATTTCTCAGTGGCCGGTCCGGACGTAGGTTATTGCGGCGACTGGCTCTGGGATTCAGACAACATTGTGATCTACGAAGACCCCGACCACCCGGGCTATTACCTGGGCTTCAACGTGCGCTTGGGGACTTACGTTCACATCATGTACATGGGGACTTCCTAGTCCCCAGACAGCTTATTCGCCCGAAATAGCCTTCCAGGTCTTATCCGGATCGAAGCGGGTCATCTGGCGTGGCAGCGTGGCCGTGGCATTGCCGAGGTCTTTCTCGTAGGCGATGCCGTCGTGGCTGATGAGGAATGTCTTGATGCCCGACACGCCGTATTCCGCCGGATACGCAATCAGAGCGAATCCGCCAATCATCTTACCGTTCACCACGTAATCCAAAGCGCCGCCGGACGCATTGGCTCCCTGGGCTTTCAGGATGTGGAAGTAGTACCCGTGATAGGGCGTCGGCTTCTGTCCCTCCGCGATCGCGGCAGCGGCGTCCGCGAAAGCCTTGGGCACCAGGTTGCCGGTCTCGCCTTCCCAATACAGTCCATCCTGCTTGCCGGCCGTACTCACGATCCGTTGCGCATACTGCAGCACGCGGTCTCCGTTGCGGTCCTGTGACGCATACTCCATCTGGGCCTCGACGTATCCTCGGCATACGTCGATGGCGGTAATTTCGTTGCGCCCCACGCGCCGCGCCAGGACCTCCATTCGTCCTGCCGCCGAATCGAAATACCACTGATTGTTCTTATGGACCAAGGGAACCGGGAATGGCCAATCGTCCGGTCCCACCACCAGCATCGCCCGATTCGGATTGCCGGGTTCCGGCGAGACCTGCATTTTCGCGTGCGCCATGTCGGCGAAGCGCGCCCGCCCGGCTTTGTCCTCGGCCGCATCGCCGGATTCCGCAACGTCCCGGCCCGCGGGTCCGAAAAGTTTCAGCAAGGCCGCGGTATCGTTTTGAGCGGCAGCGTTGACTAACGCCTGGGCCGCTTCCTGCGGGGTTGCGAAGGTCTGCTCGGCGGATTGCGGACTGGCATGCAGCCACGCCAATCCGCCCGCGAATACGGTTGCAATATGCAAAGCGGTTCGCATCATTTTCCCCTCCTGCCGCCACCGCCCGCCGGCGCCGATCTGGCGGGCGCGCTCCGGGCCGCACCCATGCTGGAATAGCCATGGTCCGCGTGTTCCCGTGCGGCGGCGCCGCTGTTTTGGCTGCCGCTGAAGGCGCTCCGGTTTTGCGCGGGCTTCGTGTTCTGCGGGACCTGCCGGTTGCCCATCCGGTCTCCGGACTGGGCCGACCCGCGATTCTGTTGACCTTCGGACCGCGGCGCCACATTCTGCCTCACGTTCCCGCGGTACTTGTCTTGCAGTGCCCGGCTGGCATAAGGCACTCCGCCGCGGTGCGCCGCGTCGTGCGTCCACACCGACGTCCCATGCACGTCGTGGATGCCCGCGGTGTTGAAATTGTACCGGTGGATGAACGCGTTATTGACGATCACGCTATGGTTGCCCCAGCCGGGACTCCAGCCCCAACCGCCCCATCCATTCCATCCGCCACCGAAGAACAGACCAATGTTGATGCCTCCGTAGAAGCCGAAACCAAGCCCTCCGACCATCACGCTGCGGGGTGGCCACCCCCAGTGCGGATACGGATACCAGCGCGACGCGCCCCAGATCCAGACCGGATCGTAACAGGGAATATAAATCATGTCCGGATCGACCGGCATGATCTCGATGTAGGGCTGGCCGCCCTGGTTTTCCGTGACCACATTCTCTTGCGGCGTGGGAGCCAGTTTGCCGCCTTGCTGAGCTCGCTGACGCATCCGTTGCACTGCGGTCATCACGTCCTGCTGCTGCGCCAGGAACGCATTCCCCAGGTTGGTGGTCCAGGTGACGTCGTCGTTCAGACGCTTGAGTATGTCCGGAAAGACCACCAGCGCCTGGATACTCGGATCCCAGTTTTGTTGTTGGGCCGCCTGGGTGAGCGCCGGTCCGGTCAGTCCCGGGCTTCTCTGCATCCACTGAAATGCCTGGACAACCTCCAGAGGATAAGTAGCGGCCACCAGGACCTGACTGACGACCGGATCCGGATAGAGCGCGATGGGCGCTACCAGATCGTCGAGCTGATCGGGCGTCAGGCTCTGCCCGGGAGGCGGCAGCGGCGGAGCATCCTGGCCGAAGAGACTGGAGTTGGCCGATGCCAGCAACAGGAACGTGGCCAGAACGGCCCCCAGCCGGAATTTCGCTGCAAGTGGAGTGCGCGGCATGTTGAACCTCCTCAATATGAAGATGTGAGGCATCGGCATCTTGCAACGCCGATGTCCAACTACCTCAACCACATAAGTATACGTCCTGCCGCTGCCGGTTGTTACTGGAGGTGTACGGAATAGCTCTAAAGGGCCTGGGCAATTCGTTTGAGTGGTGGGCGCGCGGGGACTCCAACCCCAGGCCTCCTGCGTGTGAAGCCCGCAACTTGCTTCTTCTGGCTCCATGGCATCCCTCCTTAGTCTTTGCCTTTTCAACAATATGGGGAGTCTGCTCTTCGCTCAAAGGCAAGTCCTCTCACGAGAAAGGATCCGCGTTTTGACACGGTTTTGATGTGGTCAAAAGCAAGCGTCGACGGTACTTCCACGCGGGCCGGAACTTCGGCGTAGGAGCCCGATCACTCCTTCCCCATTCGGAGAACCAGCTCCAACGGCTGACCGGAACCATCCCGGAATACAGACTCCCTTCGGAATCGGCGAATCGCGGAAGCCCGGCATTCAGGGATCCCGCCCAATTGCCTTCCGCCACGCCGTCTCGACGCGGCGAGCCTGAGATGCACTAGCAGCCCGTGGTGCAACCTGCGATTTGGGCAAATCGCCCAAATTCAAGCAGAAACAAAGGGCTTACACGCAGTTTTTGGGCAAATTGCCCAAAAACGGGCTTTTACCACGGGCTGCTAGCGCACGTAAATGTATTCCGTCTCAGAAACCGCCATAGCCTGCGGCCGCGGCACTGACCAGATGGCTTTCAGCGCCACCGGGCGCCCAACCCTCCACTCCGTATTGAGCCGGTGGCTTTTCGTTCTGCACGGAGGGGTACTTCGCAAGGCCCAGTCTTTGCATCCTGGCAATCAGTGTAGTTCTGGGCAACCCGAGTCTGGACGCCGCGCCTCCCGGCCCTCCGACCACCCAATTGGTTTCCCGTAGCGTCGCCACAATGTGAGCGCGTTCCGCATCCGCCAGGGTGCGAATCTCAGTGGAGACGGCCTGCATCCGTAGCTCTGCCAGGCGCGGCCGCAGTACCGCACCCGTTGTCATGATTACCGCACGCTCGATGTAGTTTTGCAGTTCTCGGATGTTGCCCGGCCAATGATGGCTTTCAAGTGCTTCCATCACCTCTTCCGGTATGCAGTCGATCGCCTTGCCTTGCCGCTCGGCGAACTTTCGAACGAAGTGGTTTGCCAGAAGGGGAATATCGCCATCCCTTTCGCGCAGGGCTGGCAAGTTGATGGGAAAGACATTCAGCCTGTAGTAGAGATCGGCGCGAAACGTCTTCTCCTGGACCATGCCCCACAGGTCCTGATTGGTAGCCGCGATCACGCGCACGTTCACTGGGATCGTGCGGCTACTACCCAGGCGCTCGACCTGTTGCTCTTGCAGAACGCGCAGCAGTTTCGGTTGGAGTTCCAGGGGAAGGTCGCCGATTTCATCGAGAAACAGCGTGCCGCGATCCGCGGCCTGAAATCGTCCCTCGCGGTGGGTAACGGCGCCCGTAAATGCGCCGCGCTCATACCCGAAAAGTTCACTCTCCAGCAGCGCCGCGGGAATCGCGGCACAGTTAATGGCTACGAACGGTTGCTGCCGGCGCGGACTGGCAGCGTGAATTGCATGTGCCACCACTTCCTTCCCGGTGCCTGTCTCCCCGCGAACCAGGACGGCGCTATCCACCGGCGCCACCATGTTGATTTCCTCAAGTAGAGCCCGGAATTTAGGGCTGGAACCAATCAAATCGGATATAGCCATCGTTTTCTCCTTGCTGAACAGCTCGGGAGCCACCCCAGGTCAATCCTCTGGTGGTGTACTCAGGGCTAACTCGATTGCACCCAACAAATCCGCGGCGTCGAACGGCTTATACAGGAAGCCTGCGGCTCCTTGACTGAGGGCTCGTTGTCTAATCTCATTGTCATTGTGGGCGGAAATAAAGATTACGGGTAACCGGGGATATTGGAGCCTTACGCGGCGCTGCAACTCGAGTCCGTCGATGCCCGGCATCCTCACATCCGTAATCAGGCAGACCGCCGTCTCGGGCGCTCCCGACTGCAGAAATTCTTCCGCGGATGCGAAAACCAAAGGAGTGTGTCCGGCCGACGCCACCAGGCTTTCTATCGATTCGCGAACTCTAAAATCATCGTCGACCGCCGCGACGATGTGCCTTGCAGAACCTGCATTCGAACTGGAATCTTCAACCACGACTCGATCATAACCGCAGGTGCAGGAGGCCCGCCATTATATGTTTATTTAGCCCTGTCCCGCTCCGCGCGTAATCGTAAGCTTGTCGGCCATCCGGACGAGTTCGGCGAGCGACCGCGCACCCATCTTCCGCATGATCTGGCCGCGATGAACTCCGATGGTGATCTCGCTGGTACCGAGTTCCGCGGCGGTCTGCTTATTCGCCAATCCCGAGACCACGAAGGGCAGGACCTCCCGTTCGCGAGGGGTGAGCAGCGCGTAGTGCTTCTGCAACTCCGCTAACTCAGCTCTCTGTCGCCGCCCTTTGCGATCGAGCGCCAGGGCTGCGTCGATCGCCGCCAGCAGTTCCTCGTCACCGAACGGCTTCGGGAGGAACTCAATCGCCCCAGCCTTCATGGCGCGGACTGAAGATGGGATGTCTCCGTGACCGGTAATGAAAATGATCGGCGGTCCAGTGCCATCGGCCAGTTCGCGTTGCAGCTCCAGGCCGCTCGCCCCCGGGAGTTGCAGATCCAGCACCAGGCAGGCGGGCGCGTCCGGCTTTTCGGCCTCCAGAAACTCCGCCGCCGAACCAAACGCGGTCACGCGAAGCCCCACCGAAGCAATCAGGCTGGATAGAGCTTCCCGTATGCGATAGTCGTCATCCACAACAAAGACAATGGGATTGTCGGAAGTCATGACACCGGACTCAATTGAAGGGGGAGAGTGAAGCAAAACGTGGCGCCGGGACCTTCTCTGGATGCTGCCCAGATGCGCCCGTTGTGCGCCTGGACAATCGAGCGGCAGATCGCCAACCCCATGCCCATGCCATTCTCCTTCGTGGTGAAGAAGGCTTCGAAGATCGTGTCTGGATCTTTCAATCCTACCCCGGAGTCCCTTATTTCCACCAGGACCGTATCGTCAGGCTCCTGGATGGAGCGAATGAACAGTCGTTTGGGGTGATCGGTCACCGGATCCATGGCCTCGATCCCGTTCAACAGCAGGTTGAGTATCAGTTGCTGAAATTGTACGCGATCGCCTGTTACCGGCGGCAGGTTCTGCCCCAGGTCGGTCTCTACGATGACCCGCTGTTTCGCGGTCTCCCCGCGCAGGAGGCCGAGTACTTCGCCGATCACTTCGTTCAAGTCGAGCGAAACTTCCTCATGGGCGGCCCTTTTGAAAAGCGCACGGATGCGGCGCACCACTTCGCCTGCATCTTTCCCATCGCGGACAATTCGTTGGGCGGCTTCCACAGCCTTGGCAATGTTCGGCGGCTCGGCGGAAAGCCAGCGCAGGCACGCATTGCCGTTCGAAACCACGGCGGTGAGCGGCTGGTTCACTTCGTGCGCGATGGAAGCCGACAATTCGCCTACGGTCGCAATCTGCGATGCAATGGAAAGGCGCTCCTGAGTGTTTCGCAGCGCTTCCGCCGTCCGCCTGCGGTCCTCCACATCGATACATATTCCGTACCATTGCACGACTCGCCCCTCGTCGTCACGCAATGGCTCGCCACGAACGTCGAACCAGCGATATGCGCCATCCGCGCGGCGGAGCCGGTAAGTGACCTGGTGAGGCTCTCCGGTCTGCGTGTTCTGCCGCCATATGCGTATGGTGGAATCGACATCGTCCGGATGGAGAAGTTGCAGCCATCCGGTATTTCCAAAATATTCGAGCGGCTTGCCGGTATATTCCAGAACGCGCCGATTGACGTAGTCGATCTCGCCGTCCGGCGTGGTGCGCCACACAAGGGCGGGAATAGTTTCGGTCATCAGGCGGAGATGGTGTTCACTGGCACGGAGGGCTTGCTCAGCCTTCCTTCGATCTTCGATATCGGTCAGGAGGAGGCACCAGCGGACAATATGGCCTTCCGCGTCGCGCATGGGCAGACCTCGTGTATGGAACCAGCGATACACGCCGTCGGCTCGCCGGACGCGTTCGTCAGCGTCGTATGGATTGCCCGATTCCACCGACCGCCGCCAGCGATCGGCTATGCGCGAGCGATCCTCCGGATGTACCTTTTCCGGCCAGTTCTTCAGCTCCTCGGGACTTTGTCCTGTATAAGCCGCGAGTTGCTCATTTACCGTTTCGGTATCGCCCGCCGGAGTCATGGTGGTTACAAGGGCGGGAATGCTATCGAGCAGCAACCGTAGTTGATGCTCGCTGGCGCGAAGCGCCTCCTCGGCGCGCTTGCGGTCTTCGATGTCCACATACAGTGTGTGCCAACGGATGATCCTGCCCTCGGTGTCACGCAGGGGAAGAGCGCGGGCGTGAAACCAGCGATACACTCCGTCGGCACGCCTGAGACGGACTTCGGTATCCAAGGGATTTCCGCTTTCAATCGCATACTTCCACAGGGTGATGGTGTCCGCACGGTCGTCCGGATGCACCGCTTCGGGCCAGTTCTTCAACTGATCCACGGTCATGCCAGTGTAATCGAGGCACTGTCGATTTGCCGTCTCGACCTCGCCTGTCGCCGTTCGGATACTGATCAGCGCCGGGATGCTGTCGACCATCAAGCGGAGTTGCTGTTCGCGGGACCGGAGGGCTTCCTCAGTGCGCTTGCGATCTTCGATGTCGGTGAGCACGCAATACCAGCGGACCACCATGCCCTGGTTATCGCGCAGGGGCAAGCCGCGCACGTGGAACCAGCGATATGCGCCGTCCGCGCGGCGCATATGGTGCTCCACGTCATATTCCCGTCCGGTTTCCACCGACTGTTTCCATCGAGCGGCCACATGCGGCAACTCCTCTTCCGGCACCAGTCCGGTGGCCGACCAGTCCTTGAGCGCGTCAAACGCCAACCCGGTATAGTCCAGGACGGGCTGATTGACGAGTTCCAGATCGCCCTGCGGCGTCATGGTGGCGACCAGACCGGGGATGCTATGGACAATCAAACGAAACTTAAGCTCACTGGCGCGTAGCGCATCCGCCGCCCTTTTCCGGTCTTCAATGTCGATACATGTGCCATACCACTGAACGACGTTTCCCGATTCGTCGCGTAAAGGACAGACGCGGAAGAGGAACCAGCGGTATATTCCGTCGAAACGGCGCAGGCGTCCTTCCAACTCACGCTCCTCCCCGGGAGAAGCTAAAACAGATCGCCAGTACTCCGCGTTCGCGTCCAGGTCGTCAGGATGAGACACAACCTTCCAGCCCCATCCCAGCGCCTGTTCCGCTGCGATCCCGGTATAGTCGAGCCAGCGCTGATTGACAAAATCGGTGGCGCCGTCTGCTCGACTGGACCATGCAGGCACGGGAATCGAGTCGATGATCAACCGCAACTGAGCTTCGGCTTTTTGGGCCTGTGCAAGAGCGTCGGCCGAAACCTGCCGGTATTTGGCGTCGATCTGGCGGCCGGCTATTTCCACCCGCCGTTTCGCCTCGATTAATACTGAGACTATCAGAACGGCTCCCAGGAACGCCGTAAATTGTAGGGATGAAAATGGCTGCATCGCGAAACTGTATTTCGGCAGAAGGAAGAAATAATCGAAAGCCAGGGAGGATAACAGCACCGACAGGACGCCCGGCCCCTTCCCTCCGTACAGGCTGCTCACCATGACGGCGAGGAAGAAGCACGAGGACGGAGAATCCAAGGGGATGGCCAGGGCCAGCGCAAAACCGCACGAAATTACCGCCAGCCCATAGCGCCAAGCTTTGCTGAGAACCCTCATGTGCCACCAGTTCGCCGCCAGGGGGCCCAGTCAAGAGGCCGCGCAGAACAGCATCCTTTTCCTTATGGTGCCAGATTCTGTTCCCATTCGGGCCTAAAGGTTTATTCAGATGTGGCTGCCCGTTGCTCCGGCAAATTACGTTGGCGTCAAAGCTTCGGCAGATTCGCCACGCTCCATCCCCCGCCCAGCGCTTTGACGAGCAGCACGCTGGCGTCCATACGGCGTCGTAAGATGTCGACGTCGTTTCGCTCGTTGCTCAGGGCGATGGTCTGCGCCGTGATCACTTGCAGGTAGGTATCGACGCCTCCGGTGTAGCGGGTGGTGAAAATCTGGAGCGATTGCTGGGCTGAGTCCACGGCATCTTTTTGCTGTTTCGCTTCCTGCTCCAGGATGCGCGCGGCGGCAAGGTTATCCTCCACCTGCTGGAATGCCGCTAGAATCGCTTCGCGGTAGTTCGCGACCATCGCGTCATAGCCCGCAAGTGCCGCGTCCGAAGTTGCGCGGCGCCGCCCGGCATCGAACAGAGTTTGAGTGAATGTCGGTCCCACCGCCCAGAGCCGGCTCGGCCAAGTGAGCCAACTGAGAATGGATGAGCCTTCGAACCCGGCAACCGCGCTCAAGTTCACGGTAGGATAGTAAGCCGCGCGCGCGATGCCGATCTGCTCGTTGGCCTCAGCCATCCGCCTTTCCACCGCCGCGATGTCCGGCCTCCGCTCCAGAAGTTGCGCCGGCAGGCCTATGGGAATCACAGGTGGCTGCAGGTCCAGGGGATTGGGCGCAAGGCCAAATTCAGCTGGGGGCTTCCCCAGCAGGATGGCGATGGCGTGTTCGTATTGCGCGCGCTCGACACCGATGTCGGTATCGGCCACGCGGGTGGTGTCGAGTTGGGTCTGCGCTTGGGCGACGTCGGATTTCGGTGCGGCTCCGCCTTCGAAGCGGGTGGTAGTGAGCCGCAGCGTTTCGGCGTAGGCCTTGACGGTGTCGTCGAGCAGGCGCTGTTGCGAATCTGCGGCGCGCAGTTCAAAGTAGTCGTAAGCCAGTTCGGCATGGAAGCTGAGACTGGCGGTTTCCAGGTCGGCCGCGGTGGCTTGCGCTTCTTCGCGCGCCGCGTTGACTGTGCGGCGGACGCGGCCCCACAAATCGACTTCGTAGGACAGGTCGAACGGCAGCAGAAAATCGCCTGACGACCCCGGCGCGGTGGTGAAGAAGGGGCGATTGTTCGACACGCGCTCCGAACCGAGGAACGGCGCCGTGGAAATGGTCGGGAACTGGGCAGCACGATTGAATCGGATCATGTCGCGGGCCTGGCGAAATCGCGCTTCGGCGACCTTCAGGTCCTGATTCCCGATGGTGAGTTGTTGTTCCAGGGCGTTCAGCTGAGGATCGCCGAAACTCTCCCACCAGTTGCCGCGAATAGTCTGGTCGCCGGGTTGCGCCGTTTTCCATCCGTCGCCCTCTTTAAAGGAGGCCGGCGGCGCCTCTTTGTAGGCTGGCGGGACCGCGGCAGTGGGCGTTTTATATTTCGGTCCCACCATGCACCCACCGAGCGTCAGCGCCAGGGCGATGGTGAACGCAATCACAGACCGCTCCCTCTGGTCACGGCTCGGAAACGCAGTGTGCCGATACTGAGCCGCGACCGCAGGGCGCGGTCTGCGAACATCAAACGGCGCTCTCAAACTCATCTTCTTCATTGCGTTTTGGCCTGGTTTACGCGAACCGGAGTGCCGGTGATCAGTGAATCCGCGGGATTCAAAATTACCGACTCCGAACGATCCAGCCCGGAAACCACCTCCACAGTGCTGCCGAAATCCCGCCCGATCGAGATCGGCACAAGAACGGCCTGTCCATTCCGAACCACTCCCACGCGCAATCCTTCCGATCGGAAGAGGAGTGCGTTTGCGGGGACCGTCACCGAGCGAACGACCTCCGGCAGTTTCAAATGCACCGAGACGTACGCTCCCGGCAACAGTCGCCCGGTGGGATTATCCACGTCGACTTCGGTGTTCAGAGTGCGCGACGCCGGATCGATTGAATTGGAATTGCGGACGAGCGTGCCGGTGAACTTCTCGCCGGGGAATTCGTCGAGCGTCAACGACGCCCTCGCGCCGTTCTGCGCTGCTCGCGAATAGACTTCAGGCACCGCGACGAATAGGCGCAACTTGGCGATCGAGGCCATGTGAAAGAGTTCCTGGGTCGGCGCACCCGCGCCGGCGTTAATGAGGGCGCCGATATCCGTGCTGCGCACCGTAATCACGCCGTCGAACGGCGCATACACTTTCTCAAACGACTGGAGATCCTCCAGTCGGTGGACGTTAGCGCTGTTGGCTTCCACGGCGGCCTTCTGAGCGCGCAGATTGCTCACCGCCTGGTCGGTCTCCTGTTTCGAGACAGAGCCGCTGGTCAATAGAAACTGCCAGCGGTCCGCGGTGGTCTGTGCCAGGTCCTGATTCGCCTTCGCCGTGTCGAGGTCGGCGCGAGACTGGCGCAGTTGCTGGTCGATCTCGGGAGTGTCGATCTCCGCCAGCAGGTCGCCTTGTTTGACGCGCGCTCCAATGTCGAAATACCAGCGCTTGAGGTACCCGCTGGTGCGCGCATAGATCGGCGAATCTACGTATGCCTGCGTGCTCCCGGGCAAGACCACTTCCTGAGTGGGAGCGGCGCTCAGAGGGTGGGTGACATCCACCGCCAGGACGGCTGACTGCTCGGTAGTCTGCTGCAGCTTGCTCTCAGCCTCCACGCGCGTTCGGATGCCGAAGTAGATTTGCGAAGCAAGCACGAACACGGCCGCGGCTGCCAGCACCACGGTGAGGCCATGGCGTAATCTTCGCCCGGTTCGCGATGGTGTGGAGGTTGGTTTGGTGTCGATAATCATTTTGCTCCTTGCTCCTCTGGTTGGTCCGAATGTCTTCCTCGATGAAGCAGACTGAAGACTGCGGGAACGAAAAATAAAGTGGCGAGGGTGGCGCACATCAGTCCGCCGATCACGGCGCGGCCCAGCGGCGCATTTTCCTCTCCGCCATCGCCCAGGCCGAGCGCCATCGGAACCATGCCGATGATCATCGCGAGCGCCGTCATCAGCACCGGCCGGAACCGGGTGAATCCCGACTCAACCGCGGCCAGCGCGGGGTCGCCGTGATGCGTGAGGCGTTCCTTGGCGAATGAAATCACCAGAATGCTGTTGGCGGTCGCCACGCCTACGCACATGATGGATCCGGTCAAAGCCGGAACGCTCAGCGTGGTTCGGGTGAGAAACAGAAAAAGGATAATGCCGCAAAGCGCGGCGGGAAGCGCCGTGATGATGATGAACGGATCCAGCCACGACTGGAAGTTCACCACGATCAGCATGTACACCAGAACGATGGAGAACACCAGACCGGCAAACAGGCCAAGGTAAGAGGTATGCATGGTTTCGAGTTGCCCACGAATGCGGAAAAAGCTGCCCCTTGGAAGAAGATGCTCGTTGGCCTTCACGATCCGCGAGATGTCGCGCCCAACGCCAGCGAGATCGCGTCCCTGTACCGAGCCATAAATATCGACTACGCGCCGGATGTTGTAGTGCGAGAGCGCTTCCATCTCATTGCTGCGGGTAATCGACGCCACATCGGCTAGGATCTCGGGATGGATCATCCCCGGTCCGCTCACGGGAACATTCTGCAGATCCGTCAACGATTGAATTGCGTACTGTGGCGTCTGCGTCACCAGGTTATAGTTCACGCCGTTTTCCTGGTTCAGAAAGAAGATGGGCGCGGTTTGGAAACTGCCGCTGAGCGAAATCAGCAGGCCGGTCGCGATGTCGCGCTGGCTGAAACCGCCCTGCTGCGCCTTGGTGCGGTCAACCGAGATATGAAACTTCGGGTAGTCGAAAGTCTGCTGCACGCGCAGGTCCGTGAGCCCGGGCACGTGCCGAAACTGCTCCAGCACCTGGTCCGCGACGTTGCGATTGCGGGCCACGTCAGCGCCTTCGATCTGTACATCGATGGGCGCCGGCAGTCCGAAGTTCAGAATTTGGGTGACCATGTCCGCCGGCAAGAAATAGAAGGTAGTACCGGGAAACTCTGCCGGCAGCTTGTTCCGCAGGCGGGCCACGTAATCGGCAGTCGGATGGTGCTTTTCGTGGAGCGAAACCAGCACGTCCGCTTCCGACGCGCCCAGCACGCCGGACGAACCGTGCAGATAGTTGATGCTGCTGTAAGGCAGCCCAATGTTGTCGAGAATATTGTCGATCTCGTTCGCCGGGACCACGCGGCGGACGCTGTTCTCCACCAGGTCGCAGAGTCGCGCGGTCTCTTCGATGCGCGTGCCGGTCTTCGCGCGAACGTGCAGCATGAATTGGCCGTTGTCGGTGGCCGGAAAAAAGTCCTGGCCGAGCCATGGAATCAGCATCGCGCCCGAGAGGCACAACACCAGAAAGCAAGGAATAAAGATGAGGCGCCGTCGAACCAGCGTTTCGAGCAGGGTGCGGTAGCCGCCGCGGAGCCGCTCGAATCCATGCTCAAATGCCCGCTGGAAGAGAACCAGAGGATTTCGCGAACGCTTTTCTCCATGAGCCGGCGGTTTCAACAGATACAGCGCCAGAGTGGGAATCAGGGTCCTCGAGAGAAGATAGGAAGCGATCATGGCGAAGACCACCGCTTCGGCCAGAGGCACAAACAAGTACTTCGGCACTCCAGTCAGGAAGAACATCGGCAGGAACACGATGCAGATACTGAGCGTCGATACCAAAGCAGGAACCGCGATCTGCGAAGCACCGTCGAGAATCGCCTGCCTGGTTTCCTTGCCTTCCTCCAGATTTCGATTGGTGTTTTCGATCTCCACGGTGGCGTCGTCGACCAGGATTCCGACGGCTAGCGCCAGGCCGCCGAGAGTCATGATATTGATGGTCTGCCCGAGAGCGCTCAGCACCAGGATGGAAGTCAGAATCGCGAGCGGAATGGAGATCGCGATGATCACCGTGCTGCGCCAGCTTCCGAGGAACAGCAGGATCATGGCGCCCGTCAGGCACGCTGCAATTGCAGCTTCGCGGACCACGCCGCTAATGGCGCCGCGCACAAAGATCGACTGATCCGCCAGCGGTTGAACCTTTAACTGCGGCGGTAACGTCTGTTGAACCCGCGGCAGCAATGTCTTAATCCCCGATACGACGTCCAGCGTGGAAGCGCTCCCGCCCTTTAGCACGGTAACCAGCACTGCGCGCCGGCCGTCCTGCCGCACGATGTTGGTTTGCGGAGCGAAACCATCGCGGACATGGGCGACGTCTCGCAGGTACATTGTGGAATTGCCGACCACCTTGATCGGCAGGTCATTCAGCTTGTCTACCTCGGTGGGGCTGGCATTCAAATCGACGTCATATTCGAATTGGCCGATCTTGACCGTTCCCGACGGCAGTACGAGATCCTGCAATGCCAGGGTGTTCGTCACGTCGGTGGCCGACAGCCCTTTCGACTGCAGGAGCGCAGGGCTGAGATCGACCATGATCTGGCGCTGCTTGCCGCCATACGGGTATGGAATAGACGCCCCGGGCACAGTGACGAGCTGGGTTCTCAGGAAGTTCAAGCCGATATCGTTGAGGTCCTGTTCGGCAAGACCGGAAAGAGCCAATTGCAGGATGGGAACTGACGAAGCGCTGAAATTGAAAACCAACGGAGGCTGCGTGCTTTCCGGAAGTTGGCGCAGAATAGACTGCGAGACTGCGGTCACTTCCGCGTTGGCGGTATCGAGGCTAGCATTGGGCTGTAGGTAGATTTTGACGAACGCCTGCCCGTTGATAGTCACCGATTCAATGTGTTCGATGTTGTCCACCAGCGTGGTCAGAACGCGCTCGTACACCGTAGTAATGCGGCCTTCCATCTCTTGCGGGTTGAGCCCGGTATATTGCCAGGCGACGGCGATGACCGGGATGTTGATGTTGGGGAAGATGTCGGTCGGGGTCCGAAAAATCACCACGGGCGCGAGCATCAGAATGAGAAGCGCGACCACTATGAAGGTATAAGGTCGATTGAGAGCAACTCTGACAATCCACATAATCTGCCTGGTTCCCTGAATGCAAGCGCCTCGCCAGCGGCAGAGAGCTTTGATATCAGCAACTAGCGCGCGGGGCCCGGAAAGGCGTGTCGCCGACACGTCATCTCCTGACCGGCAGGCGACCCCGATTTGGACCCGCATGCCAGTTTCGCGGTTACTTTCCCTCATGACCGCCGCGCGGAGAGGGTTGGCAACGCAAGTGCAACCATGCCGGTTGAGTTATGACACCTATTACGAAAATCACTAATGATCATCGGCTGGGGTTCATAGGCCTCGGACACCTCGGGTCGCCGATGGCGAGCCGACTGCTGTCCGCGGGGTTCCCGCTGGTGGTCTACAATCGCGACAGCAGTAAGACCGAGGCATTGTCGACTCTCGGCGCCAAAGTAGCGCGCGACCCCGGCAAACTGGCCGCCGAAGCGGATGTTGTGCTCTCCTGCCTGGCGGACGGCGCCGCCGTTGAGGCTGTTTACCTGGGTGCGGGCGGCGTCCTGCGAAACGCCAAACCCGGCGCGCGAATCGTCGAAATGAGCACGGTGGCTCCGGAAACCTCTCGTAAGCTGTATCGGGCTGCCCGCGAGCTCGGCATCTCCGTACTGGATGTGGCCGTCTCCGGCAGTACCCCTACAGCGGAGGCCGGGATGCTGACGCTTCTCGGCGGTGGCGATCGCCAGGACTTCGAGGCGGCCGAAGCAATCTTCGCAGCGATCGCCAACCAGTGGTTCTATATGGGCCCAAGCGGCAGCGGCGTGGCCATGAAACTGGTGGTGAATACCCTCTTAGGTATCGGCATGCAGGCGATAGCGGAAGCTGTGGCGCTGGGCGCCTCCCTGGGTTTGCCGCGGGATCTGCTGTTCGAGACACTAGCCAAGACGGCCGTCGTCTCACCCGTGCAAGCCGGCAAGCTGGCCAACACAAGGCGGCACGACTATACGCCTCAGTTTCCGGCTCGCCTGATGCACAAGGATTTCGGATTGGCTCTGAGCGCTGCATTGCGCGCGGGCCTTTCGCTGCCTGCCACAGAGGCCGCGGCAGCGGTCAACGCCGCTGAGACCGCGACCGGCGGAGAAGAAGATTTCTCAGCAGTAGTCCGCCGGATGGAACATCAGGTTGCAGCGGAGATCTCTCTGCCGCCGGCTGCATAGGAGCAAATCGCTGCATAGGAGCAAATCAATGATATCGAATCTATTTTCAACCGATCCCGATTGGACCCTCACGGCCATCCGCGTCATTCTGGGAGCGGTCTTCTTCGCCCACGGCGCGCAGAAGATGCTGGGCTGGTTTGGGGGGGCCGGCCTCAAGGAAACGGTGCGTACCATGCACGACTTTCTCCACCTGCCGGTTCCCCTGGCTTTCCTCGCCGTGACGTCGGAGTTTCTTGGCGGCATGGGCCTCATCGTCGGCCTGTTGGGCCGCGTGGCGGCAATCGGAATCTGCATCACCATGTTGTCGGCGATCGTGATGGTGCACGGCCGTAACGGTCTTTTCCTGAATTGGTTTGGCGATCGCAAGGGTCACGGCTTCGAGTATCACTTGCTGGCCATCGCCCTGGCGGTCGCAATTGTAGTACGGGGCTCCGGCGCACTGTCGCTGGATCGCCTTTTATATATCTGGCAATAGGAGTAATTCAAAATGAACTTACGAAAACTGGGACAGAGCGACTTGAACATTACACCAATTGGCATCGGAGCTTGGGCCATTGGCGGCGGAAAGTGGAAGTTCGGATGGGGCGCGCAGGACGATACAGAGTCCGTCGTCGCAATTCACGCGGGCTTTGAGCGAGGCATCAACTGGATCGATACGGCAGCGGTCTACGGGCTGGGACATTCGGAAGAAGTGGTCGGCCGCGCCGTCCGCGGGCTGAGCAAGCGTCCTTATGTCTTCACCAAGTGCAGCCTGGTCTGGGATGAGTCCGGGACCATTTCCCACAACCTGCAAGCGGCCTCCATCCGGAAGGAAGCCGAAGCCAGCCTGAAACGATTGGGACTCGATGCGATCGATCTCTATCAAATCCACTGGCCCGCCTGGAACGGCAACCCGGAATCGGCCTCGCCCGGCTCGATTGAAGAGGCTGTAAGCGAGCTGGCGAAACTCAAGGCTGAAGGCAAGATTCGGAATATCGGAGTCTCGAACTTCAACGCGCAGCAAATGGAGCGCGCTGTCAAAGTGGCGCCGATCACATCGCTTCAGCCGCCGTATTCGCTGCTGGCTACCGAAGTCGAACACTCGACTCTTCCGTTCACGAGGCGGCGCCAAATCGGCGTAATCGTCTACTCACCCATGGCTTCCGGTCTGCTGAGCGGCGCCATGACGCGAGAGAGGATTGCGGCTTTTCCCGAAGACGATTGGCGAAGACTGAGCACGAACTTCCAGGAGCCGGCGCTGACCCGCAATTTGCGTCTGGTGGAAAAGCTGCGCGCCATCGGCCGACGTTACAATGTAACACCCGGTGCTGTAGCGATCGCTTGGACCTTACGGAATCCGGCGGTTACCGGTGCAATCGTCGGCGTCCGCAGCGCTCAACAGGTGGATGGTATGATCGGTGCGGCCGAGATCAAGCTCACCAGCAACGATCTGTTGGAAATCGAGCAGGTGATGGCGCTGCAGGCGGCGTAAATGCATTCGTGGCGCAGGCACTCGTGTCTGCGCCACGCCCTCAGTGTGTCGATTCGTGTCGGCTGGCCGACACCGATGCCGGAGTACATGGTAATAATACGGTCTGAATGGGCCCTGGGCCGTCGATTGCATAGGGAGGCGAAGACTTGAGCTATGATCCAGATCTTCATTGACGGAACTCCCCACGATGTGGCGGCGGGAGATCGCTTGATCGACGCGATCAATCGTGCCGGCGTTCCACTGTCGCAGGTCTGCTACCTCCCGATATTAGGGCCGATCCAGACCTGCGACACCTGTATCGTGGAGGTGGATAGCAACTTGGTTCGCGCCTGCGCCATCGTGACATCTGCCGGGATGAAGGTCTCCACCACAGCCGGCCGGGCGCGAGCCGCCCGCACTGAGGCGTTCGACCGCATTCTCCACAATCACGATCTCTACTGTACGGTGTGCGACAACAACAACGGCAACTGCACCGTCCACAACACCACCAAACTGCTCGCCGTGGAACACCAGCGCTACCCCTTTCAGGACAAGCCGTATCCGGTCGACAACAGCAATCCGTTCTACCGCTACGATCCCAATCAGTGCATTCTGTGCGGCCGCTGCGTGCAGGCCTGCCAGGATCTGCAAGTCAACGAGACGCTGTCCATCCGCTGGGAAGATCCGCATCCTCGCGTTCTATGGGATGGCGGCGCGGCGATCGGTGAATCGAGCTGCGTCTCCTGCGGCCACTGCGTCACGGTTTGCCCGTGCAACGCCCTCATGGAGAAGACCATGATCGGGCACGCGGGATTCCTGACCGGCTTCAGTGCTCCAGTGTTGCACGGCATGATCGACCTGGTGAAGGGTCTGGAAGCGGAAACGGGCTACTCGACGATCCTCGGTGTTTCCGAAGCGGAATCTGCCATGCGGACTACCCGCGTCCGGCGCACTAAAACGGTCTGCACCTATTGCGGCGTGGGATGCAGCTTTGATGTATGGACCAAGGACCGCCATATTCTGAAAGTGGAACCGGCCGAGGGCCCCGCTAACGGCGTTTCCACCTGCGTCAAAGGCAAATTCGCGTGGGACTTCGTCAACAACAAGGATCGACTCACGAGTCCGCTGATCCGCGAGGGCGATCGTTTCCGGGAAGCCACATGGGATGAGGCCCTGGACCTGATCGCCCGCCGTTTCGGAGAGATCAAAGCGGCGCACGGTCCCGACGCGCTGGCCTTCATCGCGTCGTCGAAATGCACTAACGAAGAGGCGTTCCTGATGCAGAAGCTGGCCCGTGCCGTGGTCGGGACCAACAACATTGACAACTGCTCGCGATATTGCCAGTCGCCGGCCACTGTGGGTTTGTTCCGTACGGTGGGGTATGGCGGCGACTCGGGCTCCATCGCCGATATCGAGCAGGCCGATCTGGTGCTCATCGTCGGCAGCAACACCGCCGAGAGCCATCCGGTGCTTGCCACACGCGTAAAGCGCGCCCACAAGCTTCATGGGCAGAAGCTCATCGTTTTCGACTTGCGTGAAAATGAAATGGCGCGGCGCGCCGATCTGCACCTGCGGGTAACTCCGAGCACCGACCTCGTGTGGCTGAGCGCCGTCACCAGGTACATCCTGGACGAAGGCCTCGCCCATTCCGACTTCCTGAGCCAATGGGTCAACGGCCTGGCGGAGTATCGCCAGAGTCTGGAGCCGTTCACGCTGGAATTCGCTGCCAAGACCTGCAATCTGCCGGTGGAGACCCTGAAGCGCGTGGCCCACATGATTGCCGAAGCGAAGAGTGTCTGCGCCCTGTGGGCTATGGGGGTCACCCAGCACAGCAATGGGTCCGACACATCCACCGCAATCTCCAACCTACTGCTCGTCACCGGCAATTACATGCGCCCGGGCACGGGAGCATATCCATTGCGGGGGCACAACAACGTTCAGGGAGCCAGCGACCACGGGGCTATGCCCAACCTCATGGCGGGCTACCAATCGGTGGACGATCCCGAGGTTCGCGCGCGCTTCCGGGAGGTTTGGGGTGTTGACCTTCCTGCCACCAAGGGGTTGGACAATCACGAAATGGTCGACGCCGTTCACACCGGCAAGTTGCGGTCGATTTATCTGTGCGGCGAGGAAATGAGCATCGTCGATTCCAACGCCAACTATGTGGCGGATGCTTTCCGGAAACTCGACTTCTTCGTGGTCCAGGAAATTTTCTTCAGCGCCACTTGCCAGTACGCCGACGTAGTGCTCCCCGCTAGCCCCAGCCTGGAGAAGGAGGGCACTTTCACCAGCACGGAGCGCCGCGTGCAGAGACTCTACCAGGTATTCGAGCCCCTGCCGGGAAGCCGGCCCGATTGGGTGATCATTCAGGACGTCGCCAACCGTCTTGGCGCAGGCTGGAATTATCGCCATCCTTCCGAAGTGATGGATGAGGTGGCGGCGCTCGCGCCCATGTTTGCCGGCGTCAATTACAAAAGGCTTGAAGGCTATAAGACGCTGCAATGGCCGGTAGCCGCTGACGGGACTGGCCAGCCGCTGCTCTACACCAAGGGGTTCGCGTTCCCCGACGGGAAGGCCCGCCTGTATCCGCTCGCATGGCGCGAACCGCAGGAGTGTAGAGACTCCGAGTACGACCTTCATTTGAATAACGGCCGTCTGCTGGAACATTTTCACGAAGGCAATCTGACCTACCGCAGCCCCGGCATCCGTGAAAAAACTCCCGACACGTTCGTCGAGGTATCGCCGGAGCTCGCACGCTCGCGCGGTATCGAAAGCGGCAGCCTGGTGCAGCTTATCTCGCGGCACGGCCGCGTGCGTGTGCGCGCATTGGTCACCGACCGGGTGCAGGATGGCGAGCTCTACATGCCGATGAATTCCACCACCAGCCCCGTCAACCTGCTCACCGGCAGCCACACGGACCCCGCGACGCACACGCCGGCATACAAGGAGACAGCGGTTCGCATGGAGGTGCTGGCCCGGACCGGCGAGAGTCCGTTGCCGCGCATCAATCATCGCTTCGGCCACCCCACTCCGCAGAACGGCGTGGAAGTAGAACGAAAATGGCGGCAGCCCGGCTATCGCTTCCCGGGCGAGTTAGTGCAGATCGAGCTGAAGCGGGAGGGATAGACTCACATGGCACAACCGATTCCATTGACGCTGGCGCCCAAAGGCCCAGACCCCGCGGAACTCCTTGAAGACGCGCTGCACAAGCATACCGACGCCATCGTCTCCGCGCTGGAACTTTTGCAGCTCCTGCACGACCGCGGTGTCCTGGACCTGCTGCGCGGATTGGTGGGCGCGGGGGATCGGTTAACGGGCATCTTAACAGCCGCGGCCGGTACTCCGGAATCCCTCGGCGCTATGCGCAATTTCATTCTGTTGACGAAGTTCTTTGCCAGTATCCCACCGGACGTCTTGAACAGCCTGGTTAGCACCGCCACGGCAGGAGCGGAGCGCGAGAAAGCGGGGCGGGCGCCGGGAGTGCTGCACCTGCTGCGCCGGGCAAACAGCGAGAGCAGCCGTCACGCGATGGCCGTCGCGCTCGATCTTCTGGAGAGTGTGGGGAAGGCGCTGTGAACGTCGCGGTGGTTCCGGTCCCGATCGGCCGTGTGGAGGGTTGCGCCGCATCGCAAGTGGACGACTTCCTGGCAGTCGAGGAGGGCCTGGAAATTCGACTGGGAAATCGCAGCCTCTCCATCACCATGCGAACTCCCGGGAACGATTTCGAACTGGCGGCAGGCTTCCTCCATTCCGAAGGCATCATCCAGGATATTTCGCAGATCCGGTCCATGGGCCGCCCAAGCGACGGCAGCGCCGACGTTGTGGTGGTGGAGTTGGCCGCCGGGTCGAAGGCGCCGATTCAGGCTCAACGTAACTTCGTGATGTCGTCCGCGTGCGGCGTCTGCGGGAAGGCGTCCTTGCAGGATCTGGAAGTAAATGCCTGTCCCGTATTGCCGCCGGACGACATACTGCTCCCGCCGGAAATCATCCACCGGTTGCCGGGCACACTCCGGAGCGCTCAGAGTATCTTCGAAAGCACCGGAGGTCTGCACGCCGCGGCGCGTTTCGATCTCCGCGGCAAATTGGAATGCCTGCGCGAGGATGTTGGGCGGCACAATGCCGTGGATAAACTGGTGGGGGCAGCGCTGCTGGACCGGCGCATGCCGATGAGCGCGTCGCTTCTGTTGGTAAGCGGCCGCGCCAGCTTCGAACTCGTGCAGAAAGCGCTGATGGCGGGAATTCCCCTCATGGCCGCCGTGGGCGCGCCTTCCAGCCTGGCAGTCGCCACCGCGCAACGGTCGGGCATGACGCTGATTGGTTTCCTCCGCAACGGGCGATTCAACGTGTACTCGGGAAGTCATCGGATTGTGGGTCTTCAATGAAACTTCGCATTCAGGGAAATTCTCTACGACTGCGGCTCTCGCAGAAGGAAGTCGCTCGGATTCGCGACGGCGGACACGTGGAATCGTTCATCGAGTTCGCGCCGGGCCGCTCGCTCATCTATCTTGTGGAGAACTCGCCGAACGCGGAGACGATGTCCGCGAACTTTGATGGACGCGTAATCCGGGTGACCATCCCGATGCATCAGATGACCGACTGGGTGGAGAGCGACCGGGTTGGCATCGAGGCCCGGTCGCAAACCGGTGTGCAGCTTCTGGTCGAAAAGGACTTCCAGTGCCTGCACCGGTCCGTCGAACAGGAACCCGACGCGTATCCTCATCCCCTTATGTCCTAGCGCGGCGATCGGCGCCAACTCCTTCGATATCGAAATCATGCGAACGCCGCTCCCGCGGCGGTCTCAGGAGCAGAGGCGCCACCGCGCTCACCAACGTCGCCAACGCGAGCCAACGCATCGCGCCCTGATAGTGTCCCGTCGCCTGGCGAATTCCTGCCACCAGGCTCGGACCGAACACTGCGGCGCAACCCCAGGCCGTAAGCATCAGACCGTAAATCGATCCGATCTGTCCCGCGCCGAAGTAGTCGGTGGCGAACGCCGGCATGGTGCCGAATCCGCCGCCGTAGCACAGCAAGACGAGAAACGCCAACAACGAGAGTAGGCCGAACTGATGAACCTGTGAGAGTAGTAGAAATGCCGCGGATTGGAGTAGGAACATCATCAGAAACACCGGCCGGCGGCCTACCGCATCCGAGAACCAGGCCCACAGAAGACGTCCCGAGCCGTTGGCGATCGAGATGAGCCCAACCATGCCTGCGGCAGTCGCGGCTGACACGCCTGAGATCTCCTGAGCCATGGGAGATGCCTGCGAAATGATCGCGATTCCCGCCGTCGTGTTCAGGAACAAGGTAAACCACAGTGCGTACCACTGCCAGGTTCCGAGCGCCTGCCGGAGGGTGAAATCCCGCGAAGCCGAACTGCCGGGACCTGCGGCGCGGAATCCCGCAGGCGCGTAGCCCTCGGGTGGATTCCGCATCACCAAAGCACACGCAAAGACGACCACCAGGTACGTCAAGCCTAGAACCTCGAACGTGCGGCCGACTCCCACCGAAGCGATCAGCGAATTCGCCACCGGCGCGGTCACCAGTGCGCCGGCCCCGAAGCCGGCGACTGCCAGGCCCGTAATCATGCCTCGCTTGTCTGGAAACCATCGAACCAGGGCGGCGATAGGCACGATGTATCCCAAGCCAAGCCCGGCGCCGCCAATCACGCCGTAGGTCAAGTACAGCGCTGTCAAACTGTGCGCCGAACCCGTCAGCATTGTGCCCAGTCCATAGAGGACCGCGCCTGCCAGCGCCACCGGGCGCGGGCCGCTGCGTTTCATCCACAGCCCGCCAGAAAACGCCGCGAAGCCAACGACGAAGATAGCGATCTCAAACGCAGCCGTGACTTCGGCAATAGTCCAGCCGTGAGCATGCGACAACGGAATGCGGAAGACGCTCCACGCGTACACGGCGCCAAAGGCGATCTGCATCAGCACGCCCGCGGCCGCGATGAGCCATCGATTTTGTGTAGTCATAATAAGTCTCCTCTACTTAGCGGCCGGCATATAGCCGTCCGTCAATGTCTTCATGAATGCGACAATCCGATCTTCCTGTTGGCTGGTAAGTCCAAGGTTGCCGACTTGCCTTCGGTTCATCGTTTCGGGATACTCGGGCGCCGGCCAGCAGCTCACCTTTTCTCCGGGATCGCCTGCCTGGCAGCGCGGGAGCGCATCGCGAGTGTTATAGAAGTGGACCACTTCCTCGAGCGATTTCAGATAGCCGTTATGCATGTAGGCCTTGACGAAACCCGGCCGGGGCCGCTTATCGGCGTTTCGCTTGTCGCATCGTGAATCTCTCTTGCTGGAATAGAGTGCAAGCAGGCTGCCAGGCCCTGGAGTCGATTTCTCAGGAGGTTGTGGGGAGTTTATAAAAAGCATGACGCCATGACGACGCCGCCTGACGAAGGGACGGTGCACCCTCTCAGCCTAACCACTGAGGATTCTGGTATGTGCCATCGAACGTATGAGTCGTCTTGTACTGCTCATACTTGTCGGCTTGCGCGGCCTGAGCGGTCTTCGCCAGAAGGGCTTCGACTTCGGCGCGCTTCATCGGCAGGAAACTCCGTGCGGCGCTCAGCGCCTGGTCGAGGATTCGCATCGAGTCGCAACCGGTAATCACGACGCTGGTTGGAAGGTTCATAGCGTAATGCAGGCATTCGACCGGGGAGGCGGTCTTGCTATCAAGTATGATGTGGTCGCCCATCGGCTTCATCCCAAGCACGCCGATATCGTTCTTCACCAGCACGGGTAAGACGTTCTTTTCGAAGCTGTCGTGATGCGCGTCCATCACGTTCAACGGCATCTGCACCGTATCGAATCGGAACTGATGGCTCTCCGCGGTCGCCAGCATCTTCAAATGGATGGCGGGACTCTTGTGGCCCGTAAAGCCGATGTAGCGGATTTTTCCCGCCTTCTTAGCCTCGAGCACCGCTTCCAAGGCGCCGCCGGTCGCGAAGATGCGGTCCGGATCGTCCATGCGGATGATTTCGTGAAACTGTAGGAGATCGATGTGACCGGTCTCGAGCCGGCGCAGCGATTCTTGAATTTGTTGCGTAGCGGTCTTCTTATCGCGGCCGTCGATTTTGGTCATCAGGAACGCGCGCTGGCGATATCCGTCGCGCAGCGCCTTGCCCATCCGAACCTCGCTCTGTCCACCGTTGTAGTCCCAGCAGTTGTCGAGAAAGTTGATTCCCTGGTCGATCGCCGAGCGCACGATGCGAATACTTTCCGCCTCTTCGAGGTCCGGCCGGACAAGGTGGTATCCGCCCAACCCTATCATCGAGACCATTTCCCCTGTGTGGCCGAGTCTACGGCGGCGAACGTCTCCCATGGATTCCGCTCCTTTCGCAAACCACGATGCGCCGGCGAGCACCGAAGCGCCAGTGACGACTTCCAGGAATCGTCTTCTCATGGCATCGAACGTCATATCGCTCTCCCCGGCACTAGACGCCCGCCACCTGTGCCGCGACTTGATGCGCCCTCAAGACCTCGCCAAGCAGAAACACGTCGGTGAGCAGCGCACGCAGGTGCACCGAGGCATTCAAGTTGTCGATCAACTGCGAGCTGATCGAGGGCTGCGCCCTTACGAGTTCCATGGCTGCCAGCGAATCGTTCGCGTCGCGCTCCAACACGGCCAGAAATGTTGGCCGGTCGTCCCCCATCGCTTCCGCACAGTGGTCTGGCAGCCCGATGAGAGCGTTGACTGCGCGATTCAAAAATTCCCTGATCTGTCTTCCGGAGTCGCTGCCCTTGTCGCTCGCGAGACCCTGTGCGGCATATGCCAGCATGAACTCGTAGCATTCCTCGATAACCTCAAAGCGCTCCAGGATTTCCGCAACCATAAATCATCCCTCCTTGTCCGTCCGGTTCGAGCCCGGCTGCGGTACTTCCACCGCCCACCGCTGCGGGTCGTAGTGCTTCAGATAGAACTCCCGCTTCATCGTGCCAAAAACCATCGACTTTGTGATGTCCAGCTTTTCCGGCCGAACCGCAAAGTACACATGCACCATCACCAGCGCGATGAGTCCGACGCCGGCCAGCCCGTGCAGCACATACATCAGGCCCCACGTCATATCGCTGAACAGATACGGATTGCGAGGGAAGAAGATGGTGCGGACCCGGAACATCATAAACACGCCGGTGCCGATCGCCGATAAGCCAGTCGCGATAATCGCGCCGTGGTAGAGCTTGTTCTCTAACGGGTACTTCGCGAACTTCCGGGGCGGCGGCGCCGGGCGGCCCATAAATCGCTGCACTCTTCTCCATGCATCCACCAGGTCGACCCTGTCCGGCCAGATCGCCCAGAAGTCCAGCCAGAATGAGGCGTGAATCACATGAAAGATAATCGATACCGTCAGCACGGCGCCGGCGATCCAATGATAAGTCACCCAATTGAACTGCACACCGACCCGCGGCAGGAATGCCGTGAAGAGCAGGGTAAACATCGAGGCAGCCATAATCCAGTGAAACAACCGCGCCGCCAGCGAATGTCTGGGAATCCGCGCGGGCAGTTCAGCCGCGCGCGCCGGAGCATCGCTGCCCGCAAATTCCTCTGCGCGGGCGAAATACCGGACGTAAATTGCGTGTACCGTGAGGAATAGCAGGCCCGCGATCCCGGCCACCCAAATCAGGAACCACGCCACGTGGATGGGAACGCTCTGCCCCCAGGGACTCGTGGCCCATTCGGTAATCCGCTTCAGGATGCCCATTTTGCTTCCTCCACTCCCCCAATCGCCCGTTTCACAAGGTTTCTCATCAAGGGGATCTTATAGGCATTGAACTGCAAGGGGACGGCCCCCTGCACGGCTAGTTTCCCGGCCATTTCGCCCGTTGCCGGCGTCGCTGTTTTTCCGCGTACGGCGTCTTCCACCGCCTTCAATCGCAGAGGACGCGCGGCGGCGCCGTTCACGGCCAGACGGATTCGCTCGATGGTATCGCCGGAAACGTGCATCGCCGAGGCCACGTTCATCAAAGGAAAGTCCCACACGTTGCGGTCGCGCACCTTCTCGAAATAGAATCGCGCGCCCGCCCACGTGGACGGGATACGAATGGCCGTCAGGAGGTCGCCAGGCTTCAGTATGTGCAGGCGCGTGATATCGATGTCGGGTCCGATGAAGTAGTCCTCGGCGTCGACGACTCGTTCTCCCTTGGACGTTCGAATGATGAATTTCGCATCCAGGGCAATCAACGCCGGGGCCGAATCGGAAGGGTTCACGGCTACGCATCGCTCCGCGTGAAGGATGGCGTGCTCGCGGTTCCGGCCGGTGGGCGTATCGGCATAGCAAATATTTCCGCCCGCACGGTAGCACGGCCAGCCGGCGCGGTAATACCAGCAGCGCGTGTCCTGCGACACGTTGCCGCCGATGGTGCCCTGGTTCCGGATCTGCGGTGAAGCGATCAATTCGGCGGCCTCTGCCAACAGTCCGTACTTCTCCCTGATGACGGGGTGCTTCACGATCTCCGTAATCGTGGTCAGCGCCCCGATCTCGATGCCGCCGTCTGTCGTGCGAATGCCCCTGAGTTCCTCGATCCCGCTGAGGTCGACTAGCACCTTCGGCCGCTTGATGCGATCCTTCAGCCAGTCGAAGCTGTCGAGCCCGCCGGCCATGATCCAGGCATCCGCTCCATGTTGTTGGAGAAGATGCTGTGCATCGGCGGCGGAACTCGGCTGAAGCAAGTCGAACGCGGGCATGACGTCTCGTATTACCGACATAAGTCCTCTCGCATTAAATGTGCGCCATCTTTATATATGCGCCATCAACGGATGTTGCATCGGGCGCCCAGCTTCCAACGAAGTCAAAATCGTGTCGGCGTTAACCGGCGCGCGCCGAAAGATCTCGTCGCCCAGGGCGTCCGAGAGCGCGTTTAAGATAGAGGCGCACCCGCCTCCCACAGGCGGTTCGCCGATACCGCGCGCGCCGACCGGAGTCTCAGGATCGGGAATATCCAATGCTTCCCATTGCATGTTCACCGGTACATCGAGAATCGTCGGCGGCTTATTATGGTGGAACCGCTTGGAGACCATCACTCCGTAATGCGGGTCGAAGACCCACTTCTGGCCGATGGCGTGGCCGATGCCGAGAGTCGACCGCCCCAGTACCTGCCCGCCGAGCGCGCGCGGATGAATCACCGTGCCCACGTCGGCGTACGCCAGGAAGTCCACGACGTAATACTTGCCGGTTTCGACATCCACCTCGATTTCGGCGAAGCTCGCCACGTAGGAATGCGTCATGCCGTCGCGCGGATATTTGTCCTTCGCGGCAGCCACCAACCCCTGCCCGGCCAGCGCCGCTACAGACGCCTTGGTCACTTTGTGGACATCGTCCGGTGCTTCATGGCCATCATATTTTCCGCCCAGTTCGATCGCGCGTTGCGCGGCCTGCGCCAGAGTCATACCGGCGGAGCCCTGGCGGAAGACTCGCTCGTTCGCGACTGTATAGTCCTCCGGTCTGCCGCCCAGGCTCTTCGCGGCGATCTCCTGCAGTTTCTGCCTGGCGTCCATCGCCACAGCGTGAGCGGCCCGGGTCATCGCGTGGGTGGTCTGGCTGCCGCCGGACACGCACGTGAACGGAAGATGCTTCGAGGTGTCGCCCCACACCACGTCGCACTTCTCCCACGGCACGCCGAGAACTTCTGCGCCGGCTCGGTGGACATCGATCACCGATTCTGTTCCCAGGTTTCCGATTCCCGACTGGAAGCGCACCCGGCCCTCGGGCGTGATGACAAGAAGTCCGTCAAAGCCGATGGTGCCGCCGACGTAGCAGCTCAGCGACACACCGACGCCGCGCACCTTGGAGCCGATTCGTTTGGGACTCCGCGCCACCCTGCCCTGCCAGTTGAATTTCTCCGCACCGCGTTGCAGTGCGTCCTTGAGAAATGCGCTTGTGGCGTGCTGAAGCTGCCCCTGCACGGGCGGCCCGTACTGCGCTTTGCCTTCCGGACAGTTGATGTAACGGACCGCCACCTGGTCCAGCCCCAGCTTGCGCGCGGCCTTCGCGATGATTGGTTCGATGATCGTAATTCCCTGCAGTCCGCCGGGCGAGCTCTGCGCACTTCGTGGTGGAGTGTTGGTCAGCACCGTCACGCCGCGCCACCGCATTGCCTGCGGCTGATACAGAAGCGAGACCGTGCGTCCCGACGTCGGGGAGTCTCCCTGCGCGTCGTAAGGACCGTTGTCCGAGATCACGAACATATCGAGCGCGAGGATCCGTCCTTCTTTGGAAAAGCCGGCTTTCATTCGCCCCTGAAAGCCGGGCCGGGCGCGTCCGATGAAAGTCTCCTCCTCGCGGCTGATCCGCATCATCACGGGGGCATTGGCCTTCTTCGACAGCAGCGCAGGAATAATCATGGTGACGCCGCCGGTGATCTTGCTGCCGAATCCGCCGCCGGTATACTCGCTGATGAAGACAACTTTCTCCGCATCCATGTTCAGCCATCGTGCGATCGCGGGCCGGGTTTGGGCCGTGCTCTGGGTTCCGGAATGAATGTACACTTTGCCGTTCTGCCAGTAAGCCATTGCGCTGCGCGGTTCGAGCGTCTGGTGGCTGACATCCGGCGTTACGAACGTCTCGTCGAGCACTAGCGCGGCGCTCCGGAACCCTGCGTCGACGTCGCCATACGACCATTGGTCAGGCGTCTTGCCCATCGGCAGACGGCCGGATTTCATTTCGGCGAAGTCGGCCTCGGTCCACTTCAGTTCCTTCACCGCGGGCGCCGTAGCGCCTGGCGCCGTCGTCCAGATGTTGCCGTCGGTTCTGGGGTTCGGGCCGCCGGGGCGCAGCGTATCGAGGGGATCGACCACAAACGGAAGCGGCTCAAAGTCGATGCGGATTCTTTCGATAGCCTCGGCCGCCGTCAGTTCGTCCACGGCCGCCACGGCGAGAACCGGCTCGCCCTGATACACCGGCTCCATGGTGAGACCTCGTTCGCCCCACTTGCTGGCCTTGATCACCGTGCCGTTGTCGGTGAGTGTGTCGGCCGGAGCTGGAAGATCGTCCGCTGTAAGAATCGCCCGCACGCCGGGCATCGCCAAGGCTTCGCGGGCATCGATATGTCTCACCCGGGCATGCGGCAGCGGACTGAGCAACAGCTTGCAGAACAGCATGCCTTCGGCGCGAAAATCTTCCGCGTATTTTGACTTGCCTGTGACTTTGGCTAAGAGGTCGGCCGTCGCGTAGTTCTTGCCGATCAGCTTGTATTGAGGCCCGTATACACGATCTTTGGAGGCTTCAGGCATGGTTCACTCCCCTCATATTTTCCGCGCCGCGCATCATCGCGGTGAGGATCTTGTCGTAGTCCTGGCATCGGCACAGGTTCCCCGAAATGCCGTGCGCCAACTCCAACCTGGTGGGGTTCGGGCTCGTTTTGAGAAACCCCACCGTAGCCATGATGAATCCCGACATACAAAACGCACACTGGAATCCCTGCTCGTCGATTACGCCCTGCTGAACGGGATGCAGGGTTCCGTCTTCGTTCGCGAGTCCCTCGATCGTCACGACTTTCCGGCCCCGCACCGTGTGTGTGAGCACCGAACAGGAGTAATGCGGCACGTCATCGATCAGCACCGTACAGGCCCCGCATTCGGCGCGGTCGCAACCCAGCTTCGTTCCGGTTAGTCCTAACTTGTAGCGCAGGGTCCACGCCAGAGTTTCTTGCTTCATCACGTCGGCCCGGCGAACTTGCCCGTTGACGTTTAAGCTAATCAGCCGCTCGCCGGGTCCGCCGATGCCGTGGACGGTGGAGCCGCGGAACAGGTAGCTAGCTGAGAAAACGGCCGCGCCCCCGCCGATGACGCCTTGGATGAATCTGCGCCTCGAAACCGCTTTTGGCGTGTTCCCGAGAATCCTCAGATTGGAATGATCAGACATATGAAGAGTCCTCCAGTTGACGAGTCGGACACCTTAGTTGTTCCCGCTCGCCTGCCCGCTAGACCAGTATATGTCCGGCAAATTGACGACGGGGACGTATACGAAATCTCCCGGTTGAGCCGTTGCCGAGAATTCCCCGCGGCGCCCCCAACGGATCAGGCATGTGCCGGCCAACACGTAGACGACGGTATCCTGCTTTCCGTGATGATGAATCGCCGTCTGCCCCCCGGCCGCGACGGTGAACAAGCCTCCCCACATCGACGACGGAGTCTCGTGCTCGCGGGTGATCGCGGCAACCCTGCGCGAACCGGGCGTTTGCGCGGTATTTTCGCTGAATGTTTCGGGCCGCACAACGCCGATCGCGTGTCCATTCTGAAGAATCTTATCTGTCATCTCTCACCTCAGGATTGCAAACGGAGCGCCGGTCATAAGTTGCTTTGCCTCCGGCCGATTCAGACAATGTCTGTCGATTATTGGTCGTCTCCTGTCGGCGAGCCGACATTCAGCAGACCGGTGAGACTGGCGCCGCCCACCTCAATGGGCCAGCGGTCCGTTGCGGTGAACTGGCGGTTCGCAGGCGAATTCTCCCCGAATACCGCGCGCAGCCGGGCATGATGGCGTCGCTCCTTTGCCGCCGGCGCGGAAGGCTAGGCTTCCTTCCGCGCCTGAAGCAAACTACGCTCTATACAGGCGTAACCACCGCTTCCTGTTTGGGGATGCTGTCGAGCATCGACATCGTCACTCCGAGATGCTGATTCACGAGCAGGTGTGGCGTATGCGCCATCCACTCCGCCAGCGAGATGTCCTGGTATTCGCCGCTCTTGAACATCTCGATAAACACCAGGTCCGAGTCGCCGGTGTTCTCGATGTAATGCGGGTTGGAAATCGGCACGTATCCGACATCCCCCTCCTCGAAATCCATGGTGCGCGCCGTCGCCGCCCCAGCGAAAACAGTCATGCGCCCCTTGCCGGTGATGTAGTATTGCCATTCGTCCGCGTTGGGATGCCAGTGCAATTCACGCAGGCCGCCCGGCTTGAGGGTGACGATCGCGGCGGAAATCGGGGTCACTGGAAAAGTCTTTGAATCGATGATCTTCACTTCTCCGCCGCGCGTCACCTTGGTGGGCTTCATCGCGCTGGCCTTGAAGTCGAAGCGCTTGGGCACGGTCCCGGTTCCGTTTGCCGCCTCAGTCTGTTCCGTGTGCAGGTCGCCGGGAAGAGCCGCTTGAAAGATGAAAAGCTCCTTCTTGGGAACCGCGTCGAATGTCGATTCGGGAACGGCGAAGTTTTTCGCAAGGATTTCCCTGGGAGTATGCGCAAGCCAATCGGTAATCAGGAATGTGTGGAACTCGTCGAAGTTTCCGTCGTCGAATACCAGCAGAAAGCGGCATCCATCCGGACCCAGCCCCTGGATGGAGTGTGGTACTCCGGGCGGGAACAGCCACAAGTCTCCTTCGCCAACGTCGCTCACAAAGCTCTTGCCGGTCTGGTCCACGGCGGTGATGCGCGCGCTGCCATTTAGCATGATGGCCCATTCGGCTTCCACGTGCCAGTGCAGTTCGCGGACTCCGCCGGCCGTGAGCCGCATTTCCACGCCCGCGATGGCTGTCGAAATCGGCAGTTCGCGTACCGTAACCTGGCGTGTCCAACCGCCGCTCTCCACGCGCTTGCGGGCCAGGGCGAAGGGGTACTTGAACGGTTTTACGGTACCGCTATCGGTGGCCGGAGACCATTCGGAGTCCGGATTCTCCGCGGCTAGAGGGCGATTTTGCGGCCCGGGATTGCTCTCGTTCGGCGCCGTGTGGCTAGCTCGCTGCTGCGCCTCCGCCGTTCTCTCACCGGCCATAGTCAGCGTCGCGGCTGCGACAGCCACGGAGCCTAGTCCAAAAATGTTCCGCCTGCTTATCGTCTTCCCGTCATTTTCAATGTCAGACATAGCGTCTCCTCTCAATCGAAGCGGCCTGCCTTCTCACAGGCGCCTTCCCCCATTTCCGAAATCCGTCAAAACACATAAGTTAAGTAAGTGAAGGGATAATTGTAGTCCTTCCCGGGCGTAGCTTCATCCAAGTAACGGCCAGTAAATAAATGACAAAAACCGAAACCATAGCTGACGTGGCGGTTATGCTTATATTCCGCGATAACGTCGAGTTCCGAGCCGAGATGGCTACTGGTAGCTCCCGGGTGCGCGGCTATGGAGATAGCGCCACTCGACCCATACACCGCATCGTTTTTCGTCGCCAACCAGAAATCGTCAACCATCTCCGTCAACGTCCACTTTTTTCCAACCTTTTCGTCCACGCCGGCGCGGATGTCCTCGATGTTCCTCCAGCCGAATTCATCGGCGAAGTCCATCTTGTCGTGAGCGGAGGGATATATCTGGTCGTGAGTGCCCCAGGTGTCCCCGTTTGGGTTCTTTGTGCCCGATGCGTAATTGTACTCCGCGAACACTCTAGGATGGGTGTGCGAATTGATAAAGGTATAGCCCGCGTTCCAGTGCCCGGCCCAGGCATCGATGGAATAACGCCCCAGCGAGCCGGTCTGCGTGTTCATTTCGACGTCGTAATCGAAGTCGCCATGCAGCGTACCGGCCAGGCGTGCGCCTCCAGTGACTTCGTTTAGATGCCCGTGGCCCGCGGTTTCGGGCAGGGCCACGTTGCCCGGAGCAACCCGCCATAACAAATAGGGCTCTACTGTGGCGTGCGGGATCAGGTCGGAGAAGCTGCTGTAAATTCCGTAGATATTGTTCCCTTCAATGTGGTGATCGATCTGGCCGTCAATGGCGTTAATTACCGATGCGGCGAAGACGCTGACCTTGACGCCTGGGGGATGGAGATCGAGCCTGATCGTGTCGAACGTACGCCCCATGTTGAGCCAGTCGGAAGGTCCGATGACTCGCTCATCGCCGAAACTGAACGTCTGGCGTCCGGCGACGAGATCGATCCAGCCTTCGGACGAGTTGCCAAGCTCCACATAAGCCTCGCGGATATCCCAGATGTTTTGGTAAGGGGGCGCGGTAGCTACGTGGTGGTTGAAAAAGACCCGGGCATCCTGTGTTACTCCGACTAACTCAAGCCAACTCGTGGGCTGGATGTAAACCCCCACGCGGAGCTGAGTCAGATTGTACACGTCGTTGACGGGCGCATAGCCGATTCCATCCGCGCTTTCCACGCGATCGCGAAACTGTCCGCCGAATTGGATCCAATGGGGAAGCAACTCGTTTAGCCTGGTGATCGGGTACAGCCACCCATCGGGATTAGGTCCCGATACGCGTAGGTCCGAAGCTGCATGAGATCCCCCCGGAGCGTCGGGTTGGAAGGGGCTAGCAGGGGAATTCGCGGTCTGCTGAGCGACGGCGGCGCCGAGGAACACGGCGCTCAAAACAAGAATGCGTTCGACCCCTCTTCGTTTGCGTCGCGGATGCTGCCTGAAGTTTCTTGCCGTAGTGGTGCTCATGTCGATCGTAAGAAGAGCAACGCTGGCGCCAACGCCCGTTATCTCATTACGCCCGCTTTTCCGACACTTCCCGGGCCGGCCGAGTCCATATTTCGACTTGAGCGACCCCCAGTCGCCGGAGTTCCGGGGCACAGGAGAAGGAGCCTCAGGGAACATGGGGCGATATAGCAGACCGGACGTCGTCTATGACGGAAAATGACGAATGGTGGGCGCGACAGGACTCGAACCTGTGACCTCCTGCGTGTGAAGCAGGCGCTCTAACCAACTGAGCTACGCGCCCTTACCTGGCAAGATCGTGCGGATTGGCGTACGGCACGCCAACTTCTGAGTGTATCGAAAAAACGCTGAGGATGCCATCGCGGCTCTCAAACCTTTCTGGAACTTCAAGCGCTTTCCCGCGCAATACCGTCGAACGCAACATGGGGAATGACGAGCGCAGGCGCGACCGCGATCTCGTGGAACGGTTTCGCGGCGGCGATCGCGAGGCGTTCGCGGAGCTATACCGCACGCATTTTCCCTCGGTGTTCCGTTTTGCTTTGTATATGACGGGTGACCGCGTCCGTGCCGGCGAGGTGGTACAGGATGTCTTCGTCTGGCTGGTCCATCATCCCGGTGAGTTCGACCCGGAGCGCGGCGATTTGGGCGCGTTTCTGGGCGGAGTGGCGCGCAAGCTCCTGCAGCGCAGGCGCCAGATGGAACAGAGATGGGCGCCGCTGGATGTCCGGATTCCGAGCGGCGATTCCGGCTTCGCCAGCAGTCTGGAGCGCGAGCAGGATGTCGCGCAGTTGCGCAAGGCCATCGCGGCGCTCCCGGAGAAGTATCGCGAGGCGGTGGTGCTCTGCGATCTGCAGGGCAGGAGTTATGAGGAAGCCGCGGCGCCCATGGAATGCGCCGTGGGAACGGTGCGGTCGCGTCTGCATCGGGCGCGGGAGTTGCTGGTTCGCAAGTTCCAGTGCAGGGAGGGCCAGAAGTGTTTATGAATTGCCGCGAGTATCGCCACGGTCTCATCGAATGGGGACGTGGCCAGGCGCCCGGCGAGACGGTTCGCCAGGTGTTGATGGATCACTTGGAAGAGTGCGCCGAATGTGTCCGATTCCTGGAAGCGCAGCAGACGCTGACCGCGGCGATAAGAGATCTGACGGCCGACGAGATTCCGCCAATCCATGAGTTTGCGGCGCCCGTAATGGCGGCATTCGATCGAGCGCATCCGCCGCGGCGTCCCGCCCGAATGCGGGCGATGGGATGGGTGCTCGCTGCCGCCATGGCCGCGGCTGCTTGTCTGACCGTGATCTCGACGCGGCGCCCGGCGCCGGTGGCGCGGCCAACGGTTGCGATTCCAGCGGCGCTCGTGGTGTCCGCGCCGCGCGCGCATCCTCCGGTGGCTGCGAAGCAGACCACTCACGTCAGACTTTCGAAGCCCCAGCGGACGGCGTCCGAAGAGGAACGGCCGTTCTATCCGATTCCCTATACCGCGCCTCTGGGGCCGGGCGAATGGGCCCGCGTGGAGCGCATGCAGATTCCGATCACGGCTCTGATCGCCGCGGGATTCCATATGCCGGCGATAGACCCCGCGGCGATGGTGGAGGCCGACGTTCTGGTGAGCCAGGATGGGCGGATTCGAGCGATCCGGCCGCTTTCGATTTCGAATTCAAACTGAAAGAGGAGACAGACAAATCGTATGAAGAATCGACTTTTCGTGATTACGGCCGGCCTTACCCTTGGGGCGGCCGGACTGTTCGCGCAGACAACAGTCGGCCAGGCCGGCACGGTCTACACCCTTTCGCCCCAGGATGCCGGCGTCATCTCAATTCCATTGAGAGTGAGCGTGCTGGGCCCGGGCGCAAACCGGGCGAATACGACTGGCAGACCGATCTCCGCAACCGAGGAACGCAAAACAGTCCAGACGCTGTCGGATGGAACGGAGCTGCTCAATTCCGACAGTAACCTGTTCTACCGTGACGTCCTGGGCCGCACTCGCCTGGAGCAGACCGTACAAGGCAAGACGATCGTCACCATCCGGGATCCCGTGGCGGGATTCATCGTACGAATCGATCCGGAACAGAAGAGCGCCAATAAGGCCGCGATGGCCGCACGAGGCGGCCGCTCCGGCTCTCCAGCCGAAACATCCCCTGCCGCGCTGGCGGATCTCCAAAAAATGGAGGTAATACAGGATAACCGGACAACCTCACTTCCAGCCACTGCGGCGGCGTCGCCAGCGCGGCTTAAACTCCCCGATATCGCGGAAGAAGATCTAGGTATCGAGACAGTGAATGGCGTTCCCGCGGTACACACCAGGAACACCCAGACGATTCCGGCCGGAAAGATTGGAAACAACAAGGACATTCACATCGTCAACGAGCGGTGGTATTCCGACGACCTGGAGATGCTGGTCAAGAGCGTGAATTCCGATCCCCGGTTCGGCGTCACCACGTATCAACTCACGAACGTCGCTCGCAGCGATCCGGACCCCACGCTGTTTCAAATTCCGGCCGATTACACAGTCACCGACGCGCCCGGGCGCGGCGCCGCGATGCAAATGGTCCCGATCAAGCAGTAAGCTCAGATCATCTCGTTGAGCAGTTCCGGACGGGGATGCGGAATCACCACCTTATTCACCAGCATCCCCTTCTGTCCCACAATCCGGGCGCCGGCATCGATGGCGGCTTCCACCGCGGCCACGTCTCCCGTCAGCGTCACAAACGCCTTCCCACCCAGCGCCATCGCCAATCGGATCTCGATCAGTTCCACATTGGCGGCTTTCACCGCGGCATCCGCGCCTTCGATCAACGAAGCCACCGAGAACGATTCCAGAATCCCCAGCGCTTCCAGAGCCTCCACCTTGGTCGAGCCGCTGATGGCCGGGAAGACGGATTCATGAAGGTTGGGGATCACGAACGAATCGATGATCGAAAAGCGGTTCAGACTCGTGCCCGCCGAGACGGCGGCCTGCACCGCGCTCACGTCGCCGCGCACCATGATCATATACTTGCCCGAGCAGATGGACCGCGACAGAATCAACTCCACATCCGCCGCCTTGAGCATGGTGTCGCATACCTGATAGCCCGACGCGATACTGGTCAGCTCGATAAGTCCGATCGAATTTCCCTTTGACATCGCTTACGTCACAATCTCCAGAAATTCCGGGTTGACGGTGCGCACTTTGCCCTCCACGCTGGCATGCACGTGGGCGCCCAGTTTGCCCTCGGCGACGCGTCCTACTACCTGGCCCTTTTTCACTCTCGTACCGGCTTCCACCACCGGGACGGCCGGCTCCCCGGCATGCTGCTTCATCTTGATGCGCACCGCCGCCGGATGGCATTCCACGTCGTGGAACGGCGTTGCCGTCTCGTACTCTTCCACCTGCAGCCGTTTGCGAAGCTGCGACAACGGGACGCGCCGGTACTCCTTCATCGGGTGTACTTCCACCGGCTTCTGCTGGATGAACTTCAGCCCCGCCGCGCGCTGCGATTTCTTGCCGTCGTCGCAGGCCTCCTTGGGATACAGATCCTCGGGGCACGCGTACAGCGTGCACAGGCCGCAGGAGCAGCACAGTTCCGACCACTGGTTCCAAATGTCTCCGCCCGTCATGGTGAATCCCAGGCTGCGCATCACTTTGTGCGGCATCACTTCATACCCCAGCAGATAGCGCGGGCAGAACTCCGTGCAGTAGCTGCATTGGTCGCAGGCCGATTTTCCGATGTGGTTCATCTCCGCCTGCGAGCGGGTTTTGCGCGTCATTAGATAATGATCGCGCGGCAGCACGATCAGGCCGCCAGTGGTCTTCGTCACCACGTCGTCCAGGTCGAAGGTCAGAGTGCCCATCATCAGGCCGCTAATAAACATTCCGAAATCGCCTGCGGCAGCGCCGCCGGCCATGGCCAGCAGGTCGCGGAATGGCGTACCCACCGGCGCCCAGAACGATTTCGGTTCGTTCACCGCGCCGCACACCGAAAGAAACTTTTGGGTGACCGGTTGGCCCTGTTCCGCGAGGTCCACGTTGTACAGCGTCTCCACGTTATTGACCACACAGCCGACCTGCAGCGGAAGACCAGCAGGGGGAATCAGCCGTCCGGTAGCCGTGTAGACCAATTCGTACTCGTCGCCCGACGGATAGAAGTCGCCCAGCATCACGAACTCGATGCGGTCGTTGTTCAGACTGTGTTGCAAGGCTTCCAGGGCTTCGTGGTTCTTGGTCTTGATGCCGAATTTGCCGGTTTTCGCTCCCACCGCCTCCATCATCCGCGTCATCCCGTTGAGGATTTGCGCCGGGAAGCACCTCATCAGTTCGGCGTCCTTGTGGATCAGGGGCTCACACTCCGCGCCGTTCGCGATCACAAACTCCACTTGAGATTGCGCTTTTACGTATGTGGGGAATCCGGCGCCGCCGGCGCCCACCACGCCGTGTTCACGCAATTGCTCGCTGAGCATAAATCAAAGCATAGCAGGGCAGTTCGGACCGCGCAGAGCTTACCCGCAACGGCCTGGTGTACAATGGTTCCCTTCCGAAGGGGTTCAACGGAGCAAATGGTTCGGCTAGGGGCACTGCCGATCTGGCTGTTGGCGGTCGCGCCCGCGGGCGCGGCTGGTTCGCCGTCCTATGCCGGCGCCGCCGCCTGCGCCACGTGCCACGCCAACGTGACTCACGTCTGGACCTCGTCGCGGCATAGCAAAATGGTCCAACCCGCCACCGCGGCCGGTGTGGTGGGAGATTTCGCTCGCGGCCAAGTCACCTTGCGAGGGAGTGTTTACCGGTTCCGCGTCCAGGCCGGCGCTTACTACATCACCGAATCCTATCTCACGGGCAAGCCGCAAGAGCACCGCATCCAGTACACTCTGGGAAATCGTCGCATCCAACACTATCTCAGCACGCTGCCCGACGGCCGGATCGTCGTTCTTCCGCCCACCTGGGACGTGCTGAGGAAGAACTGGTTCCACAATCTGGATATCGACGATCCGGAGGAGGCTCCGGGCGTTCAGGTCCAGATCTGGAACAAGAGCTGCTATTCCTGCCATGTGAGCCAGCAGGAAAAGAATTTCAACGCGGAGAAGAATGCGTATGAGACCAAGTGGCTGGATTTCGGCATCAATTGCGAACGCTGCCACGGCGCCGCCGCCGAGCACGCGGCATTTTACACGAACCCGGCGCACCAGGGCCGGCCGGCGCACGACGTCGTGGTGCAGACTCGCCTCAGCGCCGCCCGCAATACCGCCATCTGCGCGCAGTGCCATTCGTTCCGCGATATCTTCGTCGACGGTTTTGCGGCCGGAGACGACTATTACGATCACTTCCTGCCCATTCTGGAGTTCGCTCTGCCCCAAGGTGAGGACCCGGCCTACTGGCCGGATGGCCGTCCGCGGCGCTTTTCGACCGATGCCTTCGGATTCTGGCAGAGCGAGTGCTACCTCAAAGGCGGAGCCACCTGCCTGGATTGCCACGTCGTCCCGCACAACACCGATATCGACAAGAACCCGCAGCTTCGGCCGGACGCCAATGCCCTGTGCTCGCGGTGCCACCAGGCAATCGGCAATGCGGTTGCACAGCACACCCACCACGCCGAGCGGAGCACCGGGAGTTCCTGCGTGGAGTGCCACATGCCGCGAACGGTGTTGAGCATCAAGGCGCAAATCCGCGATCATGCCATGAGCATTCCCGTGCCGGAAAACACCATCCATCACGCCATTCCGAACGCATGCAACGAATGCCACAAAGACCGCGACGCCAGGTGGGCGCTGGCGCGCATGAACGAATGGTACGGCGACCAGTCGCGGCAGAAACTGATTCGCCGCGCGGACGCTTTCAGCGACGCGCGCAACGGCGAGCCGGGAGCCGCCGCGCCCCTGCTGGCAATCTTGAATCAGGCGTCGGAAGGAGCATTGGTGCGGGCCAACGCAGTGGGATACCTGAGCCGCTTCTCGGACGATCCCGCGGTCTTCACCGCGATGGAGCGCTCTCTGGCCGATCCCGAACCCCTGGTGCGCGCCCTCGCCGCCCGCACGCTGAACCCCGCGCCGGCGTACCGCTCGGAAGTCTCCCGGGCGCTCACCAAATTGCTCGACGATCCCGCGGCCACGGTGCGCATCACTGCCGCGGTCGCGCTGGTCGGCATGGGCCTGCGCGACCTCCCAGGCGATGACGGCGCACGGTTGGAGCGCGCCGAACAGATGTTCCGCGCTCGCGCCGCCCTCAATTCCGACGATGCGGAACAGGACGCCGCAGCCGGAAAGTTCTACCTACTCACCTCCGATCCGGCCGCGGCCATCGCGGCATTTCAGGCCAGCCTGAAACTGGACCGCCATGTCCAGGTGCAATACCTGCTTGGCGGCGCATACTACGAGCAAGGCAATCTGCCCCTCGCGAAGCAGATTCTGGAGGCCATTCCGAGCACCGATTCGCAATATGACAAAGCGCAGCGACTTCTCAAAATAATCGCGACGCAGGGCGCGCCACATTAGTGTTGGCCCAAGTTGGGCCGACCGGGATCGGTAAGATCCATGGAATCAATCGAGGTCGTCACTGTATTGGCCCAACTTGGGTCCAACTGGCGTAGCGTACGCGATGCCGCCGGCCGCTGTGGGGCAGGTTGTCAACCTGCGGCGGGTTGGTAACCCGCCTGCACACGTGCAATACACGGGCCCGACTTGACACAACCTGCCCCAGATGAGCGCGGCGTCTTCTCCTTGGACGACTGTGCGGCATAACGCACTCGTGCGTGCGCCGCACTCATTTACAATGGTGCTGCACCAGGATCAGTCTATGAAAAACCAGTCCAGCCGGCGCGATTTCCTGAAGCGCACGGCCGTATCGCTCGGCGCCGCGGCGAGCGCTCAGGCACAAGGCCGCGACCACGTCGCTCTGAGCGTGCCCGATTCGGCCAGCGCTCCCGTGAAGTGGGCCGCCCAGGAATTGCAGAACGCGCTCACTGCGCGCGGAGTGTCCGTCGCGCGGGGCTCCGCCGCTCAGGGCCAGTTTGCGATCGTGGCGGACCTGCTCAAAACCGCCGGCCCGGCGGAAAGCATCGAAATCGCAGCCGGCGCAGCCCGCCTCGCGGTCAACGGCGGTGACGACCGCGGCCTCATCTACGCTCTGCTCGACCTCGCGGATCAAGCCCGCCTGAGTCCCGACCCCATCGTCGCTCTGCGCAGCCGCAAGAGCGAATCCGAACGACCGGCCAATTCCGTCCGCAGCGTCACCCGTATGTTCGTCAGCGAAGTGGAGGACAAGCCCTGGTTCTACGACCGTGACATGTGGCCTGCCTACTTCACCATGCTGGCGCAGAACCGCTTCAACCGCTTCAGCCTGGCGCTCAGCATCGGCTACGATTTTCTACGTGAAGTCACCGACGCCTATTTCCTGTTTCCCTATCCGTTCCTGCTCTCGCCCGCGGGTTACCAGGTCCGCGCGCGAGGACTGCCCGACGCCGAGCGCGACCGCAATCTGGAGACCCTGCGCTACATCGGCGAACAGTGCGTAGCGCACGGGCTCGACTTCCAATTGGGCCTGTGGATGCACGGCTACGAATGGGCGAACAGCCCGAAGGCAACCTATGTCATCGACGGCCTGGATAAGGATTCCCAAGGCCCGTATTGCCGCGACGCGCTCACCATGCTGCTGAAGGCCGTTCCCTCGGTGAGCGGCGTGACCCTCCGCATCCATGGCGAAAGCGGCGTGGCCGAAGGCAGCTACGATTTCTGGGCCACGGTCTTCGACGGCGTGAAACGATGCGGACGCAAGGTGGAGCTCGACATGCACGCCAAAGGCATCGATTTCAAAATGATCGATACCGCGCTGGCCACCGGCTTGCCGGTCACAGTCTCGCCGAAGTATTGGGCCGAGCATATGGGTATGCCGTACCACCAGGCGGAAATTCGCGAGCAGGAACGTCCGCGCGAGGGCCGCACGGACCAGGGCATGTTCGCGTTGAGCAGCGGATCGCGCAGTTTTCTACGTTACGGCTACGGCGATCTGTTGCGCGAAGACCGCCGCTACCGCGTTGTCCACCGCATCTGGTCGGGCACCCAGCGGGTCCTGCTGTGGGGCGATCCGGCCTTCGCGGCCGCCTATGGACGCGCCTTTCAGTTCTGCGGGTCGGCGGGCGTGGAGTTGATGGAGCCGCTTTCCTTCAAGGGCCGCCGCGGATCGGGCCTCGCGGGAGGCCGCAACGGCTATGCCGACGCTTCGCTGAAGCCGCGCTGGGATTGGGAGAAGTACAGTTCCTATTACCGCCTATGGGGCCGATTGCTCTACAATCCCGACGCCGACCCGGACATTTGGCGGCGCGATCTCAAACAGCGGTTTCGCGACGTCGCAGCTCCGGTGGAAGCGGCCCTGGCCAATGCCAGCCGCATTCTGCCCACCATCACCACCGCGCATATGCCTTCGGCAGCCAACAATACGTACTGGCCGGAGATGTACACGAATCAGCCGATTGTGGACGCGCGCAAGGCCGCCCCGTATGGCGATACGCCCGCACCCAAGGTCTTCGGCAACACCAGCCCGCTCGATCCGCAGCTTTTTTCCACGTGTAACGCCTTCGCCGATGAGCTGATCAAAGGCGAACCAAGCGGCCGGTATTCGCCCATCGAAGTGGCGCAATGGATCGAGGATTTCGCCGACGCCGCCCACACGCGCATCCTGCAGGCCGAGCGGATGCTCGCGGGCACGAACAACGCCGACTTCCGGCGCGTCGCCATCGATGTACACATGCAGGCAGGCATCGGACATTTTTTTGGCGCCAAGCTGCGGGCCGCCGTTCTGTACCGCATCCACGAAAATACCGGGAATCGCGCGGCTCTGGAAGAGGCGCTCAAGGCCTATCGCCGCGCTCGGGACAGTTGGGCCGAACTCGCCAATCGCGCCAAGGGAGTCTATATGCCCGACGTCACCCTTGGCGAGTTGCCGTGGTTGCGCGGCCACTGGCTCGACCGCCTGCCCGCCATCGACGACGATATCGCCGATATGGCCAAGCGACTCGATACCGCCGTAGCTGCCCCGCCCGGCCCGCACGTCAGCGCGGCCATCGCCCGAACCATCGCGCGTCCCCAGCGCGCAGCCGTACCGTGCAGTCATACGCCCGCCGCGCAGTTCCATCCGCGCCAACCGCTGGAACTGGAGCTGCGAGGCCAGGCGGCGTCAGTGCGGCTGTACTATCGTCACGTCAATCAGGGCGAGAGGTTCCAGTCCGCGGACATGCCGCTCTCGGGCGCCGCCTGGCGCGCTGCCATCCCCGCCGCCTACACCGATTCTCCGTATCCCCTGGAGTATTATTTCGAAGTGGACCAAACCCAGCTCGTGCCGGGGTTCCAGGCTGGCCTGACCAACCAGCCGTATTACGTGGTGCGCCAGGCGGGAGCCAAAGTCTAACGATTATGAATTACCGAACACTCGGCCGTACCGGCTGGAACGTTTCCGAAATCAGCTTTGGCGCGTGGGCCATCGGCAGCGCCTGGGGTCCTGTCGACGACAAGGATTCGCTGGCGGCGCTGCACAAAGCCATCGATTGCGGAGTGAACTTCATCGACACCGCCGACGTCTACGGCATGGGCCACAGCGAACGGCTGGTGGCGCAACTCAAGCGCGAGCGGAAAGAAGAAATCATAGTGGCGACCAAGGCCGGCCGCCGCCTCAATCCGCACACCGCCGATGGGTATAACGAGAAGAATATCGCCGCCTTCGTGGAAGACAGCCTCCGCAACCTGTCCACCGATTGCCTCGACCTGCTGCAGCTCCACTGCCCGCCCACCGATTGCTACTACCGGCCGGAACTCTTCGATGCGCTCGACCGCATGGCGGAAGCCGGCAAGCTTCGCTATTACGGTGTGAGCGTGGAGCGCGTGGAGGAAGCTCTGAAAGCCATTGAATTCCCCAATGTGCAGAGCGTGCAGATCATCTTCAACTGCTTCCGGCGCCGACCCTCCGATCTGTTTTTCGCACGCGCCAAACAGAAGCAGGTGGGCATTCTGGCGCGTGTCCCGCTCGCCAGTGGGATGCTCACCGGGAAGCTGACCGCCCATTCGCAATTCGCCGCCGACGACCACCGCAACTTCAACCGCCACGGCGAATCCTTCGACGTGGGCGAGACGTTTTCGGGAGTGGATTACCAGACCGGCCTGGAAGTGGTGGATGCCCTGCGGACACAGTTGCCTCCCGGCGTCAGCATGACGCAGTTCGCCTTGCGCTGGATTCTGATGTTCGACGCGGTCACCTGCGCGATTCCCGGCGGCAAGCGTCCCGGCCAGGTGGCGGAGAACTGCGCCGCGTCCGGCATTGCCCCGCTCTCCGATGCCGCCATGGCCAAAGTCCGGGAACTGTACGATTCCCGCATTCGGAGTACGGTGCATCAGCGCTGGTAGTGGCGCACGCACTCGTGCGTGCCGCATCCCGACTCATCGGGATGCCCGGCCCACATGCACGCGCCGCGTCCGGCGTCGCCCCTCTTTCCGATGCCGCCATGGCCAAGGTTCGGGAACTGTACGATTCCCGCATTCGGAGTGCGGTGCATCAGCGCTGGCAGTGGCGCACGCACTCTTGCGTGCCGCATCCCGACTCATCGGGATGCCCGGCCCACATGCACGCGCCGCCAGGCGTCGCCATGAGTGGCGACGCGGCACGCACGAGTGCGTACGCCACAAAACCATCCTTGCGGGTATCCTGATAAAGAAGGAGATCCCCGCCCGTGCGCCCGGCCCTGCTCCTCTGTGCCGCCGTGTCCTGGATGGCCGCCCAATCGTCCGTCGTATCCGGCCGCGTGGTGGACGATAGCGGCGCTCCCATCGCCAACGCCCGGGTTTCGGCGCGCCTCAGTTCGGATGCCTCCCCGGTCGAGGCTTCGACTAACGCTGCGGGAGCCTTCCAACTCAGGGTGCCGCGCGACGGGCGGTATCTGGTAACCGTGGACCGCGCGGGGTACTTCCGGCTTCAGGATCGTCCCGTCGACATAGGCGCGCAGAACGCCGAAGTGACGCTGGTGCTCAACCCGCAACGCGAAGTGTTCCAGAACGTCGAAGTCGGCGACTCCCCGCCGGCCGTCGACCCTGCCCAAACCGTCCGTGACCAGCAGTTGAGCGGCACCGAGATCAACGACATCCCGTACCCTTCCAGCCACAGTCTGACCAACGCCATGAAGCTGATGCCCGGCGTCATCCAGGACACCGCTGGCGGCCTCCATTTCCATGGCGGCGCGGAATACCAGACGCAATACACGCTGGACGGCTTCGACATCAGCGACCCCATAACCGGCCGCTTCTCCACGCTGCTGGCGGTGGAGGGCATTCGTTCGCTCGACCTGCTCTCCACGCGCGAGGCGCCTGAATACGGGCGCGGATCGGCCGGGACGCTGGCGATTCTCCCGGAAACCGGCACCGGCCAGTTCCACTTCACGGCAACCAATTTCATTCCCGGAGTCGACACGCGCGGCGGCTTGAACATCGGCGATTGGACGCCGCGTGTCGCGGTTTCGGGTCCATTGATCAAGGGCCGCGCCTGGTTCTCCGACAGTTTCAACGGCGAGTATAACCGTGGCGTGGTCACCGGCCTTCCGAACGGTCAGGACACCAACCAGTCGTGGATCGCGGGGAACCTTTTCCACGCCCAAGTAAACCTGACGCCCGCGAACATTCTTTACGGCGATTTCCTGAGCGATTTCGCGTATCAGGCCCACTCCGGCTTGGGACCGCTCGATCCCGACTCGACCACTACCGAGCAGCGTCAGAGCGAATGGCTGGGCGCGGTGCGGGACATCTACTCCTGGAGCGGCGGCGGGGTGCTGGAAACCGGATTCGCGTGGCAGGAAACCGGCAGCCACGGAATCCCGCAGGGCAGCCAACCGTACATCATCTCGCCCGACGGCCGCAGCGGAAACTACTTCTCCGATTCGCTGACCCACGGCCGCCGCGAACAGTTTTTCGCCAATTTATCCGCCCCGATCGTTCACCGTATCGGCCGGCATCAAGTGAAATTCGGCACCGACATCCAGCACCTCGACTACACCGCCGATGTGCGCCGGACCAGCTTCGATGTGATCGGGCTTTCCGGTCTGCCACTATTTTCAACCTCGTTTACCGGAAACGGCAACTTCCAACAATCCGACACCGCGCTTGCCTTTTTCGTCACCGACCACTGGGAGCCCATGCGGAGGGTGGCCATCGACCTCGGACTGCGCGAAGAATGGTTCGCGGCAATCGACCATGCGGCTCTCGCTCCGCGCATCTCCGTGGCATGGTCCCCGTTTGCGAATGACCATACCAAGCTGAGCGCCGGCTATGCCGTCATCTACGAACCGCCGAACCTGGCGCTCCTCGGCCGCGCGCTGGATCAGCAGGCCATCACCACGCCATACACCCTCGAAGGTGTGCCCGAGACCCCGCTGACCACCACCTTCCTGATGGGCAGCCACCTCAAGGCGCCGCGGTACGCCAATTGGAGCGGTGGCCTGGAGCACGATTTCGGCCATTCGCTTTCCGCCAAGGCCGAATGGCTGCGCAAACGCGGCCGCGACGGCTTGGTGTATGCGCCTGAAGTGGCCTCCGCCACCGTGGACCTGCAACCGCAAGTGCTCGGATATGGCGACGGCGGAACCTACGTCCTGTCGAACCAGCGCCGCGATGAGTACGACGAAGCCGCCATTACCGTGCGGCAGTCCCTCGGCGATCAGCACGAGTGGCTCGCCAGTTACGTCCGCTCGCGCGCCGCGTCCAATGCCGTGCTGGATGTCAGCATCGACCAGCCGCTACAGGTGACCGACAACTTCGGCCGTATGCCCTGGGATGCGCCCAACCGTCTGCTGAGCTGGGCATACTTGCCGTTTCCGTTTCTGGGCAAGAAGTGGGCTCTCGCCTACCTGGCGGATTGGCGCAGCGGGTTTCCGTTCGCCATCGTCGACCAATACGGCATTGTCTCGGGAACGGTGGATTCGCACAGGTATCCATCGAATTTCGATCTGAACCTGTATATCGAGCGCAGAATCACCGTGCGCGGCTACCGCTTCGCGCTCCGCGGCGGCGTCAATAATGCCACGGACCACCGCAACCCGACGGCGGTAAACAATGTAATCGGCGCTTCGAACTTTCTACAGTTCTTCGGCGATGAGGGCCGCCATTTCGAATTCCGCATCCGAATGTTCGGCAAGCCGAAGATCTGATCCGGGACCCGCGGTTTACTTCTTGTTGGCCGCTTCCGCCGCCATTTTCAATTGGTTGTTGACCTGGTCGAGCATGTCTTTCGCCTTTTGTGCGTGCCCCGACATATCCCATTCATTGGCCTTTTGGGCGGCGATGATTTTGTTCCAGGCCTGACGGCTGAGATCTTGTGCGGCAGCGAGGTTCGGATGCCTGGCGGGGTCGATATTCTCCGCAGGCTTCTGGGCTATGGCAATCCCTCCGGCTACGAGCATCGCGCCGATTGCGGCGGCGAAAATATGGGTTTTGATCATAGGTGAGATTTTATGCGGTACCGGGCTCGTATGCAAGCCTTTTGTCACGCATCGCGCAGCCGTGCCCTAGACTGTTGAATCAGTCCTTGACACTGGAATAGAGCTCGTGCAGGAAAGCGTCGGGAGGCGTTGGAGGAGCCTGTACCATCACGACGTATCGCCCGCGCGCAAAGCAGACCACGTCTCCTTCCTTCTGGTTGCCGCTTCGCCAGACCTCGCCGGGCAAACCGGCAACCGCGGTCACCGTTCCCGATCCCGCGAAGTGCTCTTTCAACCTGGCCAGCCGGCTGGCAGCCTCGCCCGGCGTGGGCGCGAGCGACGCCAGCACGGTGGTGTCCTCGCCCTCGAAGCGATAGAGCACCGTGGTGGCCGGCGACAGATAGTCGTATCCCATCGGCGCCTTGACGACGTACTTCATCGATCGAGCGACTTGGCCCTCGGCCGGGAACCATGCGACAGGCTGGGGCGCCGTACCTTCCGGACCGATCCGCGAGACGATGTTCTTGGCCGCCGATTCCAGCACCGTCGGCGTGTTGTCGTTGTCGCCCAAGGCCTGCAGTTTCACGTAGTAGTTGCCTTGCAGAAAAGTGAGGCTGCCGATATCCACATGGCCTTCGGCGCCCATTTGGATGAACAGATCGTCGGGCGAACGCTCGGCGGCATAGATGCCGAACGCCCGCACAGGGTCGCCCATATCGTAAATGTCGACGGTGAGGTCCACGGAGCTGAGTTTGAACTCCCGGTGTATCAGCGCGACCAGCCCATAGTCGAGATATGCGTCCGCTCTTTCACCGATGTAGCGGGAGAGATCGGTGGAATAGAATTTCGCCGGCGCTTCCGCCTTGCCGTAAAACCCGGGCGGACCGGGAAGCAGTGCGGTGAGCTTGTTCTTCGCGGCTGCGGGGATGGCCGCAACCTTGGCCGGCCCCTGGCCGCCATCCTGGGCCGGGAGCAGAGCGCACAATGCCAGAAGACAGAGCAGCGTATCGGACATGCCACTCCTTTATATCCGATTTCGCGGGCCGGCGGGGCGCAACCGCCTGCCGCACGGTCCGCTATCATTTATTGCATGCGTTACTTTGCCTTGCTGCTCGCCCTGGCCGCTCCGGCGGGCGCGCAATCGCTGGCTGACGGCCTGCGGGCGCGGATCGCGGGCTTCCAGGGAACCGTCACGCTGTACGCTAAGAATCTGGATACCGGCGCGACCGCCGGTATCCGCGAATCCGACCCTATCCGCACGGCCAGCACCATCAAGCTAGCCATCATGACGGCGGTCTTCGATGCCGTAGCCCGCGGCAAGATCAAATGGACGAAGCGGATTACCATCCGCAAGGCAAACCTGGTGAGCGGCTCCGGCGTCATTGGGTCCGAACTCTCCGAGGGCGACCGCCTTCCGCTGCGCGACATCGTCCACCTCATGATCGTCCTGAGCGACAACAGCGCCACCAACCTGACCCTCGACGTGGTGACGGCCAACCAGGTGAACGCGTACCTCGACCGCATCGGCATCCGCACCACGCGGTCCAACCGCAAAATCCGCGGCGACGGTACGCAACTCGCTCCGGCGCAGGGCTGGTCGGATTTCGGCAAGCAGCCGGAGAATCAGAAATACGGTATTGGCGTTTCCACCCCGCTCGACATGGTGACGATTCTTGAGCGGCTGGAGCGCGGTGAACTGGTCAGTCCGGAAGCGTCCCACGAGATGATCGCCATCCTCAAACGCCAGCAGGACACCACCGGAATGCGCCGCCTCATCGACGACCCCATCGCCAACAAGACGGGCGCGCTCGACGCCTTGCGCGCCGACGTGGGCATCGTCTATTCCAAGGGCGGCCGCATCGCCATGGCGATCTACGTGGACGGCATGCCCAAAATCGACTATGGTCCCGACAACCCGGGCTCCGTCCTGATTTCCAACCTGGCGAAAACGATCGTGGAGGGACTGGCCCGAAAGTGAGGTGCACGGTATGAATCGCAGAACGTTTTTCGCATCGTCGGGAGCCGCGGCGCTGGCCGGAGCAGCGGCGCAACCGGCGCCCGCAGCGGCGCAACCGGCGCCCGCAGCGGCGCCCCAACGCGCGCTGATGAAACTGGGATGCCAGAGCGCGCCGACCACCGGCGTGCATCTCAAGTACCTGGCGCGATACGGCGTCCGCAACATCTGCGGTTACCCCGAAACCAAAGCGGACATCTACGCCACCGCGGACGACCTGAAGCGGATGCGCGAACTGGCCGAGTCGAACGGCATCACCGTGGATTGCGTGGCGCCCAAGATTCTGACGTCGAGCCACATCGACAAGGAGACGCACGGGGCCATCATGCTGGCCGAGAGTCCGGAGCGCGACCGCGAGATCGCGGGCTTCGAGGAGTTCATCCGCTCCTGCGCCGCCGCCGGGATTCCGTCCATCAAGTACAACATGAGCCTGCTGGGCGTCCTGCGGACCGGCCGCACCCCCGGCCGCGGCGACGCCACGTACAGCGCCTGGCGCTTGAAGGACGCGCACCCCGCCACGCCGCTTACCCGCGCGGGCCGGGTGGAGGCCGACCGTTTCTGGGAGCGCATCGTGTATTTTCTGGACCGGGTGATCCCGGTGGCCAACGAGTACAAAATCCGGATGGCGTGCCACCCCCAGGATCCCGGCGTTCCGCCCGAAGGCTACCAGGGAGTGGTCCGCGTGCTGGGCACGGTGGACGGGCTGAAGAGGTTTGTTTCGATTCGCGAGAGCGCGTATCATGGGCTGAATTTCTGCCAGGGCACGGTGTCCGAAATGCTCCAAAATCCGGGCGAGGAGATCTATGACGTAATCCGCTATTTTGGATCGCGCGGCAAGATCTTCAATGTACATTTCCGGAACATTCGCGGCCATCGCGACGACTTCCTGGAAGTCTTCCCCGACGAAGGCGACGTGGATTTCGTGAAGGCGATCCAGGTCTACAAAGAGGTAGGCTATCCGTATCTGCTGATGCCCGACCATGTTCCTGAAGCGGCCAGCGATCCGAATGGTCTCCAATCGTTCGCGTACTGCTATGGGTACATTCGCGCCTTGATTCAAGCCGTGGATCGGATGGCGTGACGGTGGCGACCGCTTACAGTTTGCTCACATTGACGAAGTAGAGATCCGTGGCCACTGCGAACTGGTCCTTTTTGAGCGGAGTCTTCATCGTCTTCCATTCGGTGGTGGGCTGGACGATCTGCCAGTTGTCCTTGGCGCCCACGCGGATCGGCATCGCAAAAGCGGTCTCATCGGCCTTCCACCGGTAGGACACCGTACCCTGCGCGTCGTCGAACGTCAGTTCCAGCGTAGGCAGGGCGGCATGGCGCAGGTACTGATCGAAGATGGGCGTCAGGTTCAAGCCGGTCTTCCGATTGAAGTACGCCACGACATCCTCCGTCATGATGTTCCGATACTTGAAGTGCTGGTAGTAATCGTGGATGAGCGTCCACCATTTCTTATCGTCGTTCACTACGCTGCGCAGGGTGTTGAGGAAGAGCGCGCCCTTGAAGTACATATCCTGCGGCGGCTCGCGATTCACGCCGCGCTGGGTAACGATCGGCTGCATGTTGCGGACCTTCGATTTGTAGGCATTGGTATACTTCAGGCCGTCTTCCTTGCCCCACCTGTACTCTACGTAGAGGCACTCCAGGTAGGTTGCCCAGCCTTCGTGGATCCACATGTCGGACACGTCGGCGGCGGTGATGCTGTTGCCGAACCACTCGTGCGCGCTTTCATGAATGATGATGAAGTCGAATTTTGTGCTGATGCCGACACCCGTCCAGTCGCGCTCCAGGTATCCATTGGCAAAATGGTTGCCGTAGGTGACCGCGCTCTGGTGTTCCATGCCGGAATACGGCGCTTCAATCAGTTTGTAGCCGTCTTTCTTGAACGGATACTCGCCGAAATAGTGCCGATAGGCTTCCAACATCCCCTTGGCCTGTGCAAATTGCACTTTGGCTTTGTCCAGGTCTTCGGGCAACACGTAGAAATCCATCGGCACATCGCCCAAGTGGTCGGAGAAATGCACATAGTGGCCGATATTCAAGGAAACGTCGTAATTGTTGATGGGATACTGCACCAGCCAATCCCAGCGCGTGTAGCCATCGCCGAGGTCCGTCTTGCCAATGAACTTTCCGTTGGAGACGTCCACCAGATCGTTGGGAATGGCTACGCTGATCCGCATGTTCTCCACCTCGTCGCGCCACTGGTCCTTATTCGGCCACCAGACGCTGGCGCCGATGCCCTCGCAGGCGGTGTTTATCCAGGTACGGCCGGCGGGATCCTGTTTGAACGTGATAGCCCCGAACCGGCCCTGCGTTACGGGATTGCCCGAGTAGTAAAAGTCGATGGAGTAGGTGCGGCCGGTACGAAGCGTCTCCGGGAAATCGACGAAAACGGCGCCCAGTTCGCGCTCGTACTTCAATTCGGTCGAGCCCAGCTGGATCTTGTCCACCTTGAGCGCGGCGTGCAGATCAAGCTGGATCCGGCTGTCGTCCCGCAGCATTTTGAAGCGGATGGCGACCTTGCCGCTGAGGAACTTCTTCTCCGGGTCCACGCGAATATCAAGATGGTAGAAGAGCAGATCGTTATTGGCGCGGTAGCGCCCATACTCGCCGCGTAGAATGTCGGCGCGAGTCGGCGATGTCTGCGCTGCCAACGCAGCGACACACGCCAGAAGGGTGAACACGGTCCGTTGGAACATGAGAACTACTTTATAGCGGATTCCGTCCCAACTTCTCATCCACGCTGCGGACTTTGTCTTCCATGCTCTGCTCCTTATCGATGCGCGTTCCGAATTTCATGGACGTCGAAATGCGCGGTACGCCCGCCTCATGGAGCGCTTCGTGGCACCGCTTGACGGCTGCGAAAACGGCATTCCACTCACCTTCAATATTCGTGCCGTAGGCGTGCAGCCTTGTCTTTAGTCCGGCTTCGATAAGAATCCGTTCGCACACGGCCACCTGGCTGGACACCGACGTGCCGATGCCCATTGGAATCACACACAAGTCTGCTATAACCTTCATGGGGAGCGCTCCCGTTCCCCAGTATCCCATCGCCAAGGAGATTGAGGTGCAAGACTACATCGGAGCCATCGACCAGGGAACCACCAGCACCCGCTTCATCGTGTTCGACCGCGTAGGCCGCATCGTCTCCATGGCGCAGAAGGAACACGAACAGATCTACCCGCGACCCGGCTGGGTGGAGCACGATCCTAACGAGATCTGGCGCCGCACCGAAGATGTGATCGCGGAGGCCATGCGACTGGGCGGTCTGCGTCCATCGGACATGGCCGCGGTGGGCATCACCAACCAACGCGAAACCACGGTGGTTTGGGAGCGTGCTACTGGCAGGCCCGTATACAACGCCCTGGTGTGGCAGGATACCCGCGTCGACCAATACATCCCGGAACTCGTCCGCAACGGCGGGCCCGACCGGTTCCGCGCCAGGACCGGACTCCCCGTCGCTACCTATTTCAGCGCTCTCAAGATTCGCTGGATCCTGGAAAACGTGGAGGGGGCGCGGCAGCGGGCAGAAGCCGGCGATCTCTGTTTCGGCACCATCGACACCTGGCTGCTTTGGAATCTGACAGGCGGGAATGTAACCGGCGGCCTCCATGCCACCGATTGCACCAACGCCAGCCGCACCCAGTTGATGAACCTCGAGACGCTCGATTGGGACCCCGAGCTGCTGGATGATTTCGGCATCCCGCCGCAATTGCTGCCGCGAATCCTGTCCAGCAGCGAGGTCTACGGAACGGTGCAACTGGAGCCGATCAAAGGCGTCCCCATCGCCGGAATCCTGGGCGACCAGCAGGCGGCGCTGGTGGGACAGACCTGCTTCCAGCCCGGCGAGGCCAAAAACACCTATGGCACCGGCTGCTTCCTGCTTTTGAATACGGGCACGCGGCCCGTGCCATCGGCGCACGGCCTCCTGACCACCGTCGGGTACCGCATGGGACAGCAGCCCGCGGTGTACGCTCTTGAAGGCAGCGTGGCCATTACGGGCGCACTGGTGCAATGGATCCGCGACAATCTCGGCCTCATCTCCCGCAGTTCGGAGATCGAAGCCCTGGCGCGCACCGTCAAGGACAACGGCGGCGTTTACTTCGTGCCGGCATTTTCGGGGCTGTACGCGCCCTACTGGATGTCCGGTGCGCGCGGCGTGATCGCGGGTCTCACGCGCTTCACCAACAAGGGGCACATCGCGCGCGCCGTTCTGGAGGCGACGGCGTTCCAGACGCGCGAAGTGGTGGATGCCATGGAAAAGGACGCCGGCATCTCGCTCGACGTCCTGCGCACCGATGGCGGCATGGTCGAAAACGACCTTCTCATGCAATTCCAGGCGGACATTCTGGACTCCCGTGTGGTGCGCCCCGCGGTGAAAGAGACCACCGCCCTGGGAGCGGCATACGCCGCCGGCCTGGCGGTCGGCTTTTTCCGCGACCTGGAAGACCTGAAGTCCCAGTGGTCCGTCGACCGCATCTGGAATCCGGCCATGGAGCCCGCCCGCCGCGACAGTCTCTACGCATACTGGAAGAAGGCCGTGACGCGTTCGTTCGACTGGCTCGAAACAGCCTGACGGTGAGGAGAGGATACGCATGTCGACACCATTCTTCGGCGAATTCATGGGAACCCTGGTTTTGATTCTTCTGGGAAACGGCGTGGTGGCTAACGTCCTGCTGCGCCGGTCCAAAGCGGAGGGGGCGGGTTGGCTGGCGATCGCCGCCGGCTGGGCCTTTGCCGTAACGATCGGGGTTTTCACGGCGAAAGCTTGCGGCAGCGCCGACGCGCACCTCAACCCCGCCGTCACGCTGGGGATGGCCGTCGTCTCCGGCGACTTCTCGCGCGTGGGCCCGTTCCTGTTGGCCCAAGTGCTGGGAGCGTTCTGCGGCGCGGTCCTGGTCTGGTTGCACTTCCTGCCGCATTGGAGAATCACCGAGATCCCCGATCTCAAGCTGGCCTGCTTCGCCACGTCTCCAGCCATTCGAGCGCCATTGTGCAACCTGGTAAGTGAGATCGTCGGCACGTTCGTCCTGGTGCTGGGTGTCTGCGCAATCTTCTCGAAGACGGTATCGCCGGCTGGCGTCGCGCCCGGTTTGGGACCCTACCTGGTGGGAGTCCTGGTGTGGTCGATCGGTCTGTCTCTCGGCGGGACCACCGGCTACGCCATTAACCCCGCTCGCGATTTCGGTCCGCGGATCGCCCACGCCTTACTCCCGCTGGGCAAAAAGGGCGGGTCGGACTGGGGGTATGCGGTCATCCCGATTGCCGGTCCACTGGCTGGCGCTGCGATCGCCGGACTATTCGCCAGAACGATTCACTTCTGAATGCCGCCGCCGGTATCGAAAAACGTGATAGAAACACATGTATGCGGCGACGCCCCGGCAAGCGGCCTGTATCCCCGGCGGCACGTTTTGCGATTCCAGCCTGGCTCCGGCCCTCGTGCGTTGTCCTCTCCTGCCTGATCTTGACGGCTGTTTTCTCGAAGGAAATTGCGAATAGCGATTTCTGGTGGCAACTCAGAACCGGGCAATACGTTTGGCAGACGCAGTCGCTGCCCGACCCCGATCCATTTGCTTATACAACGGCAATGGCTGGCCACGCCTATGCGGGCGAGGAGATGACGCGGCACTTTAACCTGACTCATGAATGGCTCGCGCAGGTATTGCTTTATCTGACTTGGCGAAGCACCGGTTTCGCCGGAATCGTTTTAGGCCGCGCGGGGCTTCTGGTGGCGTTCTGCGCGCTTGCAGGGTTGGTAGCCTATCGCCGTTGTGGTGGATTTTACCGTTCGCTGGCCGCTGCATTTGCGGCGGCGGCGGTGGCCGATCCGCTTGTTGCAGACCGGCCGTTCCTGATCACGTTTGTTCTGCTGGCGGCCACTGTAACGATTCTGGAATGGCGCAAACCGGCCTTGCTCTGGCTGCTGCCATTCTTGATGGCGATTTGGGCCAATTGTCACGGCGGGTTCGTTCTCGGATGGGTGGTGATGGGCGCCTATTCGGCGGAATCGATTTTTCTTCGTCTGCGGGGCCGCCCTCAACCGGGGGATGCGCGGCTCTGGATTGTGTGTTCAGTTTCGGCACTGGCAGCCGGTTTGAATCCGAACGGATTCCACATCGTGCCGGTGCTGCTGAATTATCACCGCAGCGTTCTGACGTCGAACCTTCTCGAATGGGGTCCGCCTTCTTTGTGGCCGCCCACGGCGTTCAGCTTGCTGCTGGTGGCTGCGGCTGTAACCTTGTTATGGGCGCATCGCGGCGTGCGGGTTGTGGATTGGCTGCTGTTCCTCGCATTTGCGGTTGCGGCCCTCTCGGCTGGACGAAATACGATTCTCATCGGGCTTCTGGCGCCTGTCTTGATGGCAACCTACTTACCCTGGAAAAGGACCATCCATGGCTATGCGGAGATGGGAGTAGCGGCGCTGCTCCTCACCGGACTGGGCATCGTCTTTTCCGGGGGACAGAGCTTTCAGCTGCATGCGGCCGAGTGGGCGTATCCCAAGGGAGCCGCCGATTTTCTACTATCGCATCACATCACGGAGCGGATGTTTAACACCTATGAGTATGGCGGCTACCTCACCTGGAGACTCTGGCCGCGGGAGCGCGTCTTCATCGACGGGCGGGCGCTGAGCGAATCTGTGTTCAAGGACTACCGCCGAATCCTCTTCGATGCCGATGATCGGGATGGCAAGAGCGCGGCACAATTGCTGGATCGATATGGGGTGCAGGTGGCCGTGATGAATACCTTCGAATATACCAGCGGACAGGCCTATTTGGTTGCCGGAGCGCTAGCCGATCCCGACAATATGGGCTGGAACCTGGTGTATGCCGATCCACAAGCAATCGTATTCTTGCGCCATCCGCCGGAGGGCATGCGGATTTTGGATTCCTCGGAGGTATTGACGGCAATGGAGTCGGAGTGCGATCTGCACATCCAACATGAGCCTCAGTTCCCCGGGTGCGCCCGCAACCTGGGGCAGATACTCTCGAATACAGGCGACTTTGCGAACGCGCGGCGTTGGCTGGGAATCTATCTGGAGCATGCACCTGGGAGGGATCCTGAAGCCGAGAATGCATTTCGGAAGATGGTGGAGGCGGGGAAATAAAGCGGCGAAGGGCCGGGAGGCCGCTGGGTTTGCTCCCAACGGCCTCGCCAGCCCTTTGCGATACCGGGTTAGAAGTGAACCCGCAGTCCGAACTCCAGGGAGCGCGGGCTGTTCGCTTGGCCCGTGATCTCACCGAACGACGTCGGGCTCGTCAGGCTGAGGCTCGGATTGCTGGGTTGCATGTGGTTCAAGATGTTCGTGAAGGTAAAGAAGAGCGTGGCGCCCACGCGTTCTTTGTAAATGCCTAGATCCTTGACAATGGTCGTGTCCAGGTTCCAGGTCGGCAGGCCGCGGAGATTGTCGATCCCGCCACAACTGGTGTCAAAACCCAGCACGCAGGGCCGGAATTCGGAGTAGATGGTGGCCGGATTGCTGAAGGCTCCTATGTAGGGTGAGGATATCTTGCTGCCGACCGCGGCGGCGCCGAAAATCAGGTTGTTACCGGGCTGGCCCGCGGAGCCGTACTGCGATTCTATGCCGTACTTCGCCGAGATGTTGCCAGTGTAGGGCATGAGGCCGACGGCCTCTTCCGATGTGGCGCTGAAAGCGCTGGTTCCCGGAGTGGTCACTTCACCAAACGCTTCGCAACCCGTACAGTTGCCCTCGCTGTAGGTGACCCCGGTAACTCCGCCGCTCAGCGCCGTGAACAGCGGCGAGATGGTCCACCCGCCCAGGATGTGCCCGAGCACGCCCTTCTGCCCTTTGAAATAGGGCGGCGAGTAGTACATGGAAAGGTTGTAGATGAATTTGTAGTCGAATCCCTGCGGGCCATAGTTGCCGCCGAGATTGTATGGCGTCAGCGCCGTGGCGCTGCTGGTGGCCTGTACCTCTGTCGACGTACCCAGCGCCCGTCCCCAGGTAAAATTGGAAACGGCGGTTAAGCCGTGCCAGTTAGTGGTGCGCATAGAGACAAACAACGCATTGTAGTTTCCCCAGCCCAGGCTGGTAATCATGCCCAACGCGGTGCTCTGGCCCACCGTTCCGCCCGCCACGGGCTGGCTGAATACGGTGCGGCCCAGGGTCCAACCGGGGGCCGCGTTGATCTTGTTCCACAAGTCGGATACGGCGGTTTCCTTGATCAGCGAACCGTAGTTGGTAGCCACGGCGGCCGTGCAACTTGAATAGCCCTTGCAAAAAGCGGAGCTTGTCCCGCCCAGCGCGTTTTCGAAGAACGGCTGAGCCGTCACATTGGCCGCGCTCACGCCATTGAAGAACATTTGCTGATAGAGGGAGGCGTAGGCTTGCGAGAATTCCTGGCCGCCCAGCGTGGTCATATAGGGAACCGAATCCAGGTTGATCTCCATGAACTCGTTTTTGATAATCTTCCCGATATAGCCAACTTCGAGATTGACGTGCTGATTGATTTCGCGCTGGATGGTCAGAGTGAATTGGTCAGTCCGGTCCGGCTTGAATTTCGGGTCCAGAGAAGAGGGATCGACCGTTTCCGGATTGATTCCGACACCCGGATAAAATGGCTGCGAAATTGTGGGAGACGCGGCCGCCAACGGAGCCGCCAAACCGTCCTGTCCGATGCGGAATCCATTGGCTGGGGTCGCCACGCCGCTGCCCGCGCAAGTCTGATTCATGAGCGGGTTGACGCAGGTGACGCCTTGCAGCAGGCCCGGGCCGAGTAAGGGCACCAGAACCAGGTCGACACCGTTCAGGCGTCCGAAGATGCGGGCGTATCCGCCGCGGAGGACGGTCTTGCCGTTGCCGAGTACTTTGCCTAGAATGCCGTCGGTGAAATGCGGGTTCCACGCGAAAGAAACGTGCGGGCTGAATTCGCCGTAGTACGGATCGTACGGGTACTTGAGCCCGGAGCCCACGCCTCGTACCAGCTCATAACCGAGTGTCGGCGTGTAGGACGATCCGGCCAGCGCAGCCGACTCCCGCGTGGAGAGGAAATTCTGCACGGAGACTGGTTGGCCGTCGGAGTCCACCATCGACACTTGCGACCCTTTCAACTCGTAGGGTGGCATTTCGAGGTTCCATCCCAACCCGTAGCTTAAGGTGACGCTGGGCTTCACGTGCCATGTGTCGTAAAAATAGGTGGCGTAGGTGGGAATGACCGATTGGTCCGTAGCCGGTGTGCCCACTGCCTCCAGGTTCAGGCCCGGCACCGAGCGTGTATACATCACCTGGGTCGAACTGAGCAAGCCGAGAACCTCGGCATACTCGGTCTCCCACGTGGAGTATTGGGACGATGGCACCGTTGTGGGAATGTACTGAACGGGCGATGTCCAGTTATATCCCGAGCTGGTGGACAGGTAGCTGATCTGGTCGTTCACACCGGCCCCATTGTCCGTGCGCGAGTGATAGTCGAAATTCCGCGCATAGGTTCCCCCGAAAGCGAACAGGTGATTTCCCTTAATCATAGTCAGATCGTCTTTAATAGTTTTGTCCTGGCCGTCCCAGAACCGTTGACGGACGCTCTGCGTGTTGACGTTGTAGGGAATCAGTGCGCTGGCGCTTTCGCCGCCGATTTCGAGCGCCCCGCCTAATCCGAAGCCCTGGGGCGGACCGTTGTCGTCCGACCACTGCCAGAATTGCCGGAGGTAGCTGAACACGAATGTGTTGGTCGTGGTTGGATTGATGAGGGTCGTCATGCCCGTGGTCCAGATCGAAGGCTGCTGGGGCCGCGGGGCGGTGGCGGTGGGGATGCCGAACGTATCGCCGGGCAGCACGCCGCCCACATCCACCTGGTTGCCGGTCAGGTTGACCAGCTTGTAATCGCGATACGTGAGATAGAAGTGCCACTTGTCGCTGAAATCGTGATCGATGCGCCCAACGTAGTTATTGGAAGTCAGAGGCTCGCGGATGCTCCCCAGAAATCCCTGCGTGTTGTAGTTGTCGCCGCCCAGCGGATTGTTTTCCACGGGCAGTTGCTTGCTCCAGATACTGTTTACGATGGGATTGAGGCCGAGGCCGCGCGGATCGCAGGGGCCCGCCGGGCATACTGCCGATGGATAGCTCACGCCGCCCACCGATACCGTGCCCGGATTCAGGTTGTAAGCGGTATAGACGCCCGCCGCATTCGGCACCTGGATGACCCCTGCCCTCAGCAACGCCGAGGGCACATTCTTCTGGTACAGGACCGCGTTGGGAAACCGCAGTCCTTCGTAGTTGGCGAAGAAATACCACTTGCCGCCCAGGAACGCCTTCGGAAAGAGGGGACCACCGACGGCGCCGCCGAACCGGCTGCGATGGTTCTTGGGAAGGTCGACCGGGGTACTCGGCAGCGAGAGACTGCCGAAGCTGAACGGCGTATGGTTGTTAGTCCAGCTATTGGCTTCCCCGACCGCGTTGTCGAAATAAAACATGTACGCCGAACCGTGGAAGTCGTTCGACCCGCGCTTGGTCACCATTTGAATCTGGCCGCCGGACGAATTGTTGAAGTCCGAGGTCTGGTTGGCGACCGACACCTTGAGCTCTTCGATGCTCTCGATGGGCGTCGGGATCACGCCCGACGGGATACTGCTGCCCTGGCTTCCACCCAGACCGGAATAATTCGTCTGGTAAGTGATGACGTTCCCTCCCATGTCATCGGTGATGTTGGCGCCATCGAGCTGATAGGTATTCAAATCCTGAATGGCTCCCGCCGTGTTACCCGACGGCGTGGTGGCGGGCTGCAGCACCGCCATGGAGGTCACGTCACGGCCCAGGTTCGGCAGCAGAAGCAGCGATTGGCCGCTCAGGGTGTTGCCCACCGTGGCGTTCATGGTCTGCAATTCCGCGCCAGCCGCGGCCGTCACTTCAACAGTAGTCGCGGTGGACCCAACTCTCAGCGTGGCGTTCAGTGTTAGCACCTGGCCGATTTCCACATTCTGGGCATTTACCTCGTAAGTGGAAAAGCCGGTCTTCACGAATGAGATATTGTACTTGCCTGGCGGGACGGAGCTGAAAACATACCGCCCGTCGTTGTTGGTTACCGTCGTCAGAGCGGCGTTCGTTGCCGGATCCGCGACCTTGACCTGCGTGCCTGGAACCGCGGCAGCCTGCTCGTCGATAACTTGGCCGGCGACGGTGCCGGCGGTTGATGATTGGGCCCAAACTGAGGTGGGGGCGGACGCCAGTAGAAACGCGACCGCGCAAGGACCGAAAAAGGTGGGAATTACACAGAAACGACGACTGCGCTCCATAGACGATCTCCGTTAGATTCGAAACACTAAGCCTGTAACAACAGACCTGGATAATTGGGGCGATGTTAGCCCTAGCGGGATACCGTGTCAAGAAAATATTAGTTATGGAGGCGATGGGAATTGGCGGATCCAAGAGCCCAGCGGCTTAGTGTGTCCTAACAAACGAAAGGCCGGGAAGCCGTTGGGGTTTCGCCCAACGGCCTCCCGGCCCCTTGTGACAGCGGAGAAGTTACAGCGGGAATCCCCCGCCACGGTCCGATTGGCTAGAAGTGAATCCGGAGTCCAAACTCCATGTTCCGCGGCGTGTTGGCCTGACCGGTGATCTGGCCGAACGACGTCGGGGCGCTGAGGCTGAGACTCGGATTACTCGGCTGGAAGTGGTTCATGATATTCGTGAACTGGAAGAACAACTGGGCGCCCACGCGCTCCTTGATAATCCCGATGTCCTTGATCACGTTCATATCGAGGTTCCAGGTGGGGAGCCCGCGCAGGTTGGCGTAGCCACCGCAACTGGTGTCGAATCCCAGCACGCAGGGCCGGAATTCGGCGTAGATCGCGGCCGGATTGGTGAATGCGTTCAGGCCGTACAATACGCCTGTACTCGTAAGCTTGGTGCCGACCGGGCTGGTGCCACCGAAAATGTTGGTGCCGGTGGGGGAGCCGGGGTTGTTGTAGTGAACGGTCATGTTGCCGGTGTAGGGCATGAGTCCGACGGCGTTGTCTCCGGTAGCCGAAGAGACCGAAGCTCCCGTGCTCACTTCACCGAAGGCTTGGGTACCTGCGCCGCTGCCTTCGCTGTAACCGACCGCGGTGAGACTGCCGCTCTGCGCGGTGAATAGCGGAGAGAAAGTCCATCCACCCAGGACGTGCCCCAGAATACCGTGCTGGCCTTTGTAGACCGGCGGCTGGTAGTACATCGAGAGGTTATAGAGGAACTTGATGTCGAAGCTCTGCGGCCCGTATTGGGCGTTTATGTTGTAGGGCGTCTCGGCCGTGGTGGCGCTGTTGTACTGCGCCAACTGCCCGGTGCCCAGCGCCCGTCCCCAAGTGAAATTGGAGAGAGCGGTGAGACCGCGCCAGTTGGTGGTGCGCAGGGAGACGAACAGGGCGTTGTAGTTGCCCCAACCCAGGCTGGTGTTGGTGTTGACCGAAGTGCTCTGGCCTGAGGCCGTTGCGCCGGGATACTGTTGGTAAGCCATGGTGCGGCCCAGAGTCCAACTCGAAGCCTTATTCATGGCCGACCACAAATCGCTGACCGCTGTTTCCTTGATCAGCGTCGTGTTGTTGCTAGCCAGGGCAGCCGTGCAACTGGAGAAGCCCTTGCAGTAAGCCGAACTCGCTCCGCCCAGCGAGTCTTCGATGAACGGTTGAGCCGTCAGATTCGCCGGGCTTACTCCGTTGAATACCAGTTGCTGGTACATCTGAGAGTACGCCTGTGCGAACGACTGGCCACCCAGCGTGGTCATGTACGGTACGGCATCCAGGTCCACCAGCATGTATTCGTTCTTGATGATCTTCCCGATATAGCCAACTTCAAGATTGATGTGCTGATTGATCTCGCGCTGGATGGTCAGGGTGAAATTGTCGGTGCGGTCGGGTTTGAAGTGCGGGTCCAGAGCATCGGGATCGATGGTTTCCGGATTCGTTCCGGTACCGGGATAGAACGGCTGCGGCAGCGTCGTGCCGACTGTCGCCAGCGGGGCCGACAGGCCGTCGGTTCCGATGCGGAATGCAGTGGCGGGGGTCGCCACATTTGCGCCCGCACAGGTCCCGTTCGAGAGCGGATTGGTGCAGGTGACGCCTTGCAGCAGGCCCGGGCCGAGGAGCGGCACCAGAACCAGATCGACACCGTTGAGCCGCCCGAAGATGCGGCCGTAGCCGCCGCGGATTACGGTCTTGCCATTGCCCAGCACCTTGCCCAAAACGCCGTCCGTGAAATGCGGGTTCCAGGCCATGGAAGCGCGCGGGCTGAATTCACCGTAGTAAGGGTCGTACGGGTACTTGAGTCCCGATCCTACGTTGCGCACCAAGGTGTAGCCGATTTCCGGCTCGTACACCGAACCCTGAAGCGCCGCGTTGATGCGGTTCTGGATATAGTCGGTGGCGACGATCGGCTGGTTGCTGCCGTCCACCAATTCCACCTGGCTGCCGTTCAACTCGTAGGGCGGCATTTCCAGGTTCCATCCCAATCCGTACGTAACGGTGAGAGACGGCTTGGCGTGCCACGTGTCGTAGAAGTAGGTGGTGTAGCTGGGGATGATGTCTTTGTCAGTAGCCGGAGTCCCCAAGGGCTGCAGGGTCAGTTGCGAACCAGCGCGCGTATACATCACCTGGGTCGAGCTGAGCATGCCGGTAACCTCGGCATATAAACCCTCATACCCGGAGATCGACCCCGACGCTATCGTCGACGGGATGTACGGGTTGGTGATTCCAGGAGCTCCAGCGGCGGAGGACCAGACGAATCCCGAACTGGTAGATAGGTAGCTGATCTGATCGTTCACGCCGTTCCCGTTGTCGGTACGCGAATGGTAATCGAAATTGCGTGTGTAGGAACCGCCGAAGCCGAGCAGGTGATTGCCCTTGATCATGGTCAGGTCGTCTTTAATCCCTTTGTCCTGACCGTCCCAGAAGCGCTGGCGGACACTCTGCGTGTTGACATTGTAGGGAATCAAAGCGCTGGCGCTTTCGCCGCCGATTTCGAGCGCGCCGCCCAGCCCGAAGCCCTGAGGCGGACCGTTGTCATCGCCCCACTGCCAGAATTGCCGGATGTAGCTGAACACGAAGGTGTTGGTGACGGTTGGAGTCAGCGACATGGTCATACCGCTGGTCCAGACAGAAGGCTGCTGCGGGCGGGGAGCCGTGGCGCAAAATGTGCCGAACGTGCAGCCCGGAAGCACGCCGCCGAGATCTAACTGGTTGGCCGTCTGGCTGACCAGCTTGAAGTCGCGGTAGGTGAGGTACCAGTGGAATTTGTCGCTGAAATCGTGATCGATGCGCCCCACATATATATTGGAAGTCAGGGGCTGTTTCTCGGTCCCGAGGTAGGTTTGCGTGTTGTAGGTGTCGCCGCCCAGCGGATTGTTTTCCACGGGCATTTGCTTGCTCCAGATACTGTTCACGATGGGGTTGATGCCGCCGCCAGCGCTGGCGCGCGGATCGCAGGCGCCGGCCGGACAGACGGCCGGCTGATAAGTCACGCCTCCCACCGTCACCGGAGCGTTAGTGATGTTGTAGGCGGTATAGACGCCCGCTGTATTCGGCTCTTGGATAACCCCCGCCCTCAGGAGCGCCGAAGGAACCGTCTTCGACCCCAGGCTGACGTTGGGGAACCGCAGCCCTTCATAGTTGCCGAAGAAATACCACTTCTTGCCCAGGAAATTCCCGGGGCTTAACGGGCCGCCGATCGAGGCGCCGAACCGGTTGCGGTGATTGGAAATGATCGGCGTATAGGGCAGCGTCAAGCTGCCGTAGGTGAACGGAGTGTGGTTGCCAGACCATGAGTTAGCCGCGCCGACCTTGGTATCGAAATAATACCAATACCCCGCGCCGTGGAATTGGTTCTGGCCGCGCTTGGTCACCATCTGAATCGATGCGCCCGAGGAATTGTTGAAGTCGGACGTCTGATTGCTAACCGACACCTTGAACTCTTCGATGCTCTCGATTGGCGTCGGCATCACGCCGGAAGGAATACTGCTGCCCTGGCTTCCTCCGAGACCGGAATAGTTGGTCTGGTAGCCGATGGTGTTGCCGCCCATGTCGTCGGTGATGTTCCCGCCATCCAGCGTGTATGTGTTCGCGTCGTTATAGGAGCCCGCCGAGTAGCCGCCTGTGGTAGTGGCCGGCTGCAGCACGGCCAGCGTGGTCACGTCGCGGCCCATGTTCGGCAGCAGCAGCAGCGATTGCCCGCTCAGCGTGTTGCCGACCGTGGCATTCATGGTCTGCAACTCCGAGCCCGCGGAAGCCGTGACTTCCACCGTAGTCGCGGTGGAACCGACTTTCAGCTTGGCATTGAGCGTCAGCACCTGCCCGACGTCCACCGCCTGCTTATTCACGTCGTAGGTTGAGAAACCGGTCTTTGTGAACCCGACGTTGTATGTGCCCGGCGGGACGGAGCTGAAGGTGTAACGTCCATCGTTGTTCGTTACCGTCGTGAACTCGGTGCCTGTCCCCGGATCGGCGATCTTGACTTGCGCACCCGGGACTGCGGCATTCGACTCGTCAGTGACTTGGCCGGCGACCGTGCCGGCGGTTGATGTTTGGGCCCAAACTGAAGTTGCACCGGACGCCAATAAAACCGCGACCGCGCAAAGGCCGAAAAATGGACGGGTTACCCCAAAACGAATACGGCGTTCCCTGAAACCCATAAACCCCTCTCCGTTAACAGTAGAAACACTAACCCACTAGCAACATTAAGCCGGGATGATTGGGCTGATTCTAGCCCGCCTGGAAGGCCGTGTCAAGAAAATATTGGCTATGGAACGGATTAGACGGCAAGAAAACTATCGGGCGCCGTAGATCACCCCGGCGGCACTCGGGTTTAGGGATTTCCCGTCCGATCCGTCTGGAGACCCCCCGTCTGGTAGACTCGTAGTTCCCGTGAAGCTCTCTATCCTCATGCCCGTCTACAACGAGCGCACGGTCGTCGAGCGGTGTATCTCCCTGGTGCTGACGGCGCCCCTACCCGAGAATATGGACCGGGAACTGGTAATCGTCGACGATTGCTCTACCGACGGCACCTTCGCGATCCTGGAACGGCTGGCCGCCGGTTTCCCGCAGATCCGGCTCCACAAACACGAGCGCAATCAAGGCAAGGGCGCCGCGGTCCGCACCGCCATCGAAGAAGCCACCGGCGATTTCTCGTTGATTCAGGATGCCGATCTGGAGTACGACCCTTCGGAATACCCGCGCCTCTTGCGCCCGCTGCTGGATGGCCATGCCGACGCGGTGTTCGGATCGCGCTACCTGGCCGGCGAATTCACCCGAGTGTTGCCGTTCTGGCACACCATGATCAACAAGAGCCTGACGCTGGTCTGCAACATGTTCTGCAATCTCAAGCTCACGGACATGGAGACCTGCTACAAGGTCTTTCGCACGGACCTGCTGAAGAGTATCCCCATCCGTGTCGACCGTTTCGGGTTCGAACCCGAGATCGTCATGAAGAGCGCCAAGCGGCAACTGCGCATCTATGAAGTGCCCATCAGTTACCACGGCCGTACTTATGAAGAAGGCAAGAAGATCAGTTGGAAGGACGGCTTCCAGGCGCTAGGCTCGGTCTTCCGGTTCTGGCTGATCGACGACTTGTATGCCGCGCCGTACGGCCGCGGCGTGCTCAACAATCTCACCGGGACGCCGCAGTACATGACTTGGCTGGCTGGCAAATTGCGGCCGCATATCGGCGATTCCGTGCTGGAAGTGAGCGCAGGGATCGGGAACCTGTCGGGACGTTTGATGTCGCGCCGCCTGCTGTATGTGGCGGCCGAGAAGGACCCGCTCCACCTGCACGCGCTGCGCAATCGCTTCCTGCGCACTCCCAACGTTACGGTGCAGCGGATCGACCCCGAAGTGCCCCACGATCTGGCCGGACTGGAGAACTGCTTCAATACCGTTCTGTGCCTGAACGTGCTGGAGTACCTCGATTCGCCCGCGGATGTGATTCACTCGCTAAGCGGCACGTTGAAGCCGCAGGGTGTACTGATTGCGCTGGTGCCGCAGGGTCCCAGCCTGTTCGGCAGCCTCGACCGCAGCCTGGGCCACAAACGGCGCTTCAGTTCGCGCGAAGCGCGCGAGTTGCTGGAATCCTGCGGCTTCGTGGTGGAGCATGCCTACAATTTCAACCGGGCTGGAGCGCCGCCATGGTTTGCCTATAGCCGGTTGTTCGGCTCGCGGAACATCAGCAAGGTGGTGCTCAAGCTGTTCGACAAGAGCGTCTGGTTCTTCCGCCGCCTCGACTGGTTGATGCCCTGGCGCGGCCTGTCGCTGATTCTGGTGGCGCGCAAGGCGGACACGACGCCAACTGGCGTGGACCGAGAGTAGAGCGCGCGATTGTGGCTTCCGCGAACCACGTCATCGGATCGGGGGAATGGCGTTGCAGGGTGGAGTTTGTCAGCCTGGTCGATTGTCAGTCGGCTTGGTCTAGCTGGTGGCTCCCGGAGCGCCCCTCGGTTGCCCAGGTTTTCCAGATATCACCGGCCGGGATGAGCGGGAACGCGCGACAGGAGCCGCCGTTTGATCAGGCAGGAGTCTTGGCCCAAGTCGTGCTCCTCCAGGCGCCTGATCGCTGCGTACTGGCCCGTGGTGCAATCGATTGCGGCCAGATTCCAGTAAAGGGCAAGCGGTCCCCTAACTCCGGCCAAAAGGAGACCGCCGTCCGGGGTCCAGGACCCCACGCCGTACGTGGTGGCGCCCTCCAGCGCGGTTCGCATCGCTCCCGAAGCGACGGCGGCGCATCTTGCCTCCTGTTACATATATGTAATATATTGAATTACAGATTCTAAGATATTAGATTGATACTATGAATGCGTGCGGGGCTGGCTATCAAGTATAATTTTGAAATTTCTTAGCTAAGTTTGTGCTTACCGCGTTAGTTGAGCCATCAGCCGGTTCAGCGGCTCTTCATTCCCGGCCGTATCTCCGCACACGCGACTTCGGGCGTCCCACAACTGTTCGGCAAGCGTCACGTTCGCTTCGCTGGGCTCGCGATCGATGCGACTCTTCAGCCGCCGTTCCGCGGTGTTCGACAGCGACACCTCGTCGTCATGGCCGCTCTGCCCGGCCAGACACCGGTCCAGAGCGTCGACGGCGGTCTGCAGCAACTTGAGACTGCGCCGCGCGCGCTCGGCGGAGGACAGTCCACGAAGCGACGGATCCATGCCGACGATGTCGTCCAGCAACTCCAGCCGGCCACGATAATGAGGGTCGGAAGGAGCCAGGTGCACTGCCTGCCGAAACGCGGTCTGCGCCGTCGCGAAATCGCCCGACCCCAGATCTGCCTCCCCCAAACCGGCGTACGGCGCGGCGTCCGACGGCGCTTCGGTTTTCCATGCCGTCAACTCGGCGCGAGCCTGTTCGCTCTCACTCAGGCGATTCAAGACATCCACCAGTTCCTTGCGGGCCTGCAGCCGGTCGCCGGCCGGGCTTCCGGGCCACACGCCATAAATGGCGCGATGGTAGTCGCGCACGGCCTGTTGCAGGTTGTCTTGCTTGACCGCCAGCCGCGCCATCCCGAGGTTGGCCGGCCCGTTGTTGGCGTTCGCCCGAAGCAGGGTCTCGAAAACGGCTTGGGCTTCCGACAAGTGCCCGGCTTCGGTCAGCGACCGGGCCAGCCCCAGCCGGTCCTCGCCGCGGTGTGAGATGGAAAGCGCGCCGCGAAACTTGCCGATGGCTTCTTCGTAGTGGCCGCTCTCCGCCAGTTGGGTGCCCTGCTGAAACAAATGCAGAGCCTGGGCCTGCCGCTCGGAGCGGTAATAGTACGCCAGGAATCCGGCGAGGCCGATGGCCAGTCCCAGCGCGATGGCAATGCGGGTCAGACTGGTGACCGGCGCCGGCGCGGGTTCCGCGGCGCCGGAGGACGGCGCGCCGTTCTTCTCCAGGCCGTAGACCACCAGAACATCGTGGAGGGTGATGATGGCGGTCAGCTTGCGCAGATCGGTCCGGCTCACCACCGGCAGAACCTTCACCTTGGTTTCGGCCATCCGGCGCATCGCCGTATCGAGCGAATCGTCCGCGAACACACTTTGCGCACCGCCCAAGAGCGGGTCGATGAGCGATCCCACCTGTTCCTGTCCCAAACCAAACGCCAGAGACCGGTTCAGTTGCTCCGCCGTGATCATGCCCAGAAGGCCGTGCTCATTGACGACGGGCCACGCGGTATCCTCCGGATTCACACGGTGCAAGGCCGCGGCAATGGTCTCGCCCGCGGAAAATACTTCCTTGGGCGGATGGCTGCCCTGTCCCACCGTCAGTTGCTCTTCGCGTTCGCGGGCGCCGGCCGGCAGATAGATGCCGTCCTGATGCTGCAACGCTTCGTAGATGGGTTCTTCCTGGTACCGGCTGGAAATGGAGTAGGCGATCAGGTTCGAAATCATCAGCGGCACTACGATGGTATAGTCGCGAGTGACTTCAAAAATCATAATCACCGAGGTAAGCGGCACTCGCACCACGCCGGCGAAGGCCGTGCCCATGCCCACCAGCGCGTAGGCGCCGATGCTGCCGGTGTAATCGGGAAGCATCAGGTGGACTGCCCCGCCGAACGCGCCTCCCAGCATGCCGCCAATGAAAAGCGTCGGTCCGAAGATGCCGCCCGCGTTGCCGGAGGCGTAGCTGGTAGCCGTGGCGACCACTTTCAGGAGCACCAGCAGCGCCATGGTGGTGAGGAGCATCTCCCCGTTCAGCGCCTTGCCGACATAGCCGTAGCCCACGCCCAGAACCTCGGGCACTTTCCAGCCGAGAATGCCCACCAGCAGTCCGCCCACCACGGGCTGAAGCCACACCGTGTTAGGCGGCATGCGCAAGAAGCGCTGGCGCTGCCAGAGAAGCAGCTTGACGAAGCCTACCGAGACAAACCCGCCGGCCACGCCCAACACCGCGTAAAAGACGAACTCCAGAGGGTGAACCAGTTCGTAAGCCGGTACATGAAACAGCGGCTCATCTCCCAGAAGCAGGTGCAACACCGTCCACGACGTCGCGGAACTGAGCGCGATGGAGCCAAGAACGGGAGCGTGCATATCGCCCAGGATCTCCTCCAGCGTGAAGAATACCGCGGCGATGGGCGTATTGAACGCCGCTGCCAATGCCGCCGCCGCGCTGATGGGGATGAGAGCCCGGATCGACCGCGGGCTCAGACCCAGCCGCCGTCCCAGCGTGGAACCGATCCCGGCAGCCACCTGCACCGACGGACCTTCGCGCCCCAGCGCGATCCCGCTGGCCAATGTGGTGGCGCAACAAACGAACTTGCCAATCGCGGTGCGGAACGGGATGACGCCGTTTCTAAGGAACAGGGAAGCTTTGGTTTGCGGTATTCCGCTGCCGCGCGCATCCGGAAAATATCGCCACAACAGGAAACCCGCGGCCAGAGAACCGGCCACCGGAATGGCGAACCTGCGCCACGCCGCGGCGCCCGCCGGGTACATTCGCGCACCCAGGTTTTCCGTCACCAGAATGAAGGCGACCACCACCAGGCCGATGACCGCCCCGATCATCACCGTCAGAACTAGTAAGATTTTTCCTTCGTGCCGCTGACCGATCGCACGATGGTTCCACTTCGTCAATGGTCCAGCTCCTATCCGGATTCTACGGTAAAGTGTGCCGGCGCCGGAACGGCAGATGCACCCGCAGGGTGCGCTCGCGGACGCGCTCCTCTTCCAGGACGCGCGTACGGGCGTGCAGCAGATCGTAAAGCGAGATCATTCCCAGAAGCTTTTGGGGATCTTCCGGAGCCACCACGGGGAAGCGTGTCAGCCCCGTCTCGGCCATGCGATAGGCCACCAGGCGCAACGGCTCGCCGGGGTATGCCACGACGAGTCCGCTGTGGAGGGAATCCGCCAGCGACCGGCTCTCCACCGGCCATTCTTCCAACGCCATCCGTTGCAGGGTATGGCGCGTCACCACCCCGGTCAGACGCCGGTCGGCATCCAGTACGGGGTACAGCATCTGCACCCATTTGTGCGTGCGCTTCGGGTCGATGCGGACGGATTCCCGCACTTCCGCTTGCGTGATGGAGTCCGGCAGCGCCGCGATGTTGCTGCGCATCACCTCGCGCACGAACAGAATTTCCAGTGGATCCACGGCATACTCGCGGCTCAGGTGAGATCCGCGCCGCGCCACTTTTTCCGTGAGAATAGATCTCTTCAGCGTCAGCACCGTAAATCCGTGGGCGATGACACAGGCGATCAGGAGCGGCAGGAGAACATTGACGTCGTGGGTCAGTTCCAAGGCGAAGATAATGCCGGTGAACGGAGAGCGCATGGCGCCACCGAGGATCGCGCCCATGGCGACCAGCGGCCAGAAGCCCAGTCCTTCGTTGGGCAGGAACATGGCCATCGCGCCGCCCAGCGCGCCGCCCATCATCAACAGCGGCGCCAGTACGCCTCCCGAAGTTCCGGACCCGAGCGATATGGCCCAAATGGCCGATTTCACGACCAGAATACCAAGAATCACATGGCCTGCCACCGATCCGGTGAGCAGATGCTCAATGGTGTCGTATCCCACTCCCAGCGCCTGCGGAAAGATCAGGCCGCCGATGCCGATCGCCAGTCCGCCGATAGCCGGCCACCACATCCAGTGAATGGGCAGATGGGCGAACAGGTCTTCCGCGGCGTACACCGCCATGGTCAGCAACATCGAAAGCACGCCGGCCAGCAAGCCCACCAGGGCGCAAGCCAACAATCCCCGCCAGCCGATGAAGGCGGGATGTGCCGGGACCGGGAAGAGCGGGCCGGCGCCCAGGATGTAGTACCGCGTAACGGCCGCCGCGGCGCTGGCCAATCCCACGGGGATCAGGCTGCGCGGCTTCCATTCGAATAGCAGCAACTCCACCGCCAGCAGCACAGAGGCCACGGGCGCGCTAAAGGTGGCGGACATACCGGCCGCCGCTCCGGCCACCAACAGAGTCTTGCGCTCGGCCGCGGTCAGTTTGAAAAGCTGCGCGATCATCGATCCGAATGCGCCGCCCGTCATGATGATGGGACCTTCGGCGCCGAAGGGTCCGCCCGAACCGATCGAAATCGCCGCTGACAGCGGTTTGAGAATGGCGACCTTGGGCTGAATCCGGCTGCCGTTGATGAGAATGGCTTCAATCGCTTCGGGAATGCCATGGCCGCGGATGCGGTCCGATCCATAGCGCGCCATCAAACCAACGATCAGCGCTCCGCCGATCGGGACGAAAATCTCCAGCCAGCCCAGGCTGTTGTTCGCCGGAGAGACCAAAGCGGAACCGATACGCTGGTAGAAAAACAGATTGGTGAAAAATCCGATGAGCCGCAGAAGGGCCAGCGCTACAAAGGCGCTCACTATGCCGATGCCGACAGCCAGCGCCGAGATGGTAATGACCTGGGGGCTGGTGGTGAAGTCGCCAAGTTCCCGGGCGGTCTCCGGCATGGCTGATTGCGCGCGATGGGTGGGCAACGCTTGCATCATAGCGTGGCTAAGTCCGGCGATTAAATCCTGTCGGGACAGGATATAACCCAAAGCGGCGTTTTCATTACACTGAAACAGAGGAGGTGTGGTGCGCGCACCGAAAGCGCCTTGGCTGGTACTGTCCCTCGGGTTCGGCGGCCTGCTGATTTGCATTATCGGCGCGGCGGCCGGAACCTTTCTCATGCTGAACCGCGTCCGGCAGGATGAAGCGCGGACACGCAAGACATTTCTCGAACGCCTGGGCGCGCTGGACCAGATCCGCGCGCGGATTTACCTTTCGGGCACGTATGTGCGCGATATGCTGCTGTCGCCCGATTCGAGTGGAGCCGAAGCGCAGACGTCGCGCCTGGCGGCGCTCGAACGCGAAACCTACGCCGCCCTGGATTCCTACTCGCGGTCTCTCGAACCTGAAGAGAGCGAGCCGTTTCGCGCCTTGCGGTCGGAAGTGGAGGCCTATTGGCGCGTGCTGGACCAAACCGTATCCTGGTCGCCCGAAGAGCGCAGCCGCCTGCGGTATTCATTCTTCTACAACGAACTGGTGCCGCGCCGCACGGCCATGCTGCAGATTGCCGACCGCATCGCGGCGGTGCACGAGCGCGGTTTGAATCGCGCGGAGGAGCAACTGGCCGAATCGTCGGGAAACCTGCGAAGGTCGCTGATGCTCACGTTCGTCGTCGAACTGGCGGGCGGCGTGCTTCTGGCGCTTCTAACCATCGGCTATACGCTGCGCCTGGAGCGGGAACTGGAGCGGCGCCTCGAAGAGAATAACCAGGCGCGCGCGGATCTGCGGGAGTTGTCGGCGCGGCTGGTGCGCGCCCAGGAAAATGAACGGCGCAGCCTGGCCCGGGAACTGCACGATGAAGTGGGACAGTCGCTGTCGGCCATTCGGATGGAGGCGGAGAGCGCCGAATGCGCCGAGACGCCGGGCGAAGTCCGCGAACACCTGTCTTCCATTCGCACCATGGCCGAGAGAACCGTGAACGAAGTCCGCGACCTGGCGCTGCTGCTGCGGCCCTCCATGCTGGACGATTTCGGATTGGTGCCGGCGCTCAACTGGCACGCCCGCGAAATGACCAAGCGGACCGGACTCAACGTAGTGGTCTCCGCCGACGAAGGCGCCGACGATCTGCCGGAGGAACATAAGACGTGCATCTACCGGATGGTGCAGGAAGCTTTGAACAACTCCGCGCGCCACGCCAGCGCGCGTACCGTCGAGGTGGCCGTACGGCGTGAGAGCGAGCGGGTGATCTTCACGGTGCAGGACGACGGAGCCGGTTTCGAAACGCGGTTCGTGCGCGGCCTCGGCCTGTTGGGCATGGAAGAGCGCGTGCGCCGGCTGGGCGGGAGTCTGCGGATCGAGTCCCAACCCGGCCGCGGCACCCTGGTGAGCGCGGAGCTGCCCCTGGTGGAATTGGCCCGCAAAAACGGACATGATACCCATACGCATCCTGTTGGCTGACGACCACGCGGTGGTGCGCGACGGACTGCGCGCCCTGATCGAGAAGCAACCCGACATGGCCGTGGTGGCCGAAGCCGGCGATGGGCGGGAGTGCGTCCGCCTGGCCGAAGAGCAATCTCCCGACGTCGTCATGATGGATATCGCCATGCCCAATATGAACGGCATGGAAGCCACGCGGCGGATCCTGGCCGCGAACCCGCGCTGCGCCGTCGTGATCCTGAGCATGCACCAGGATGAGAGCTACGTGCTGGGGTCGTTGAAGGCCGGGGCGAAGGGATATCTGCTGAAAGACTCGCCGCGGACCGAAGTGGTTGAAGCGATTCGGGCCGGATCGCAGGGGCGCCCGTTTCTCACCCGCAAGATCGGGCGGATTCTGCAAGAGGACTACATCAGCCGCATGCAACGGCGCGGCGTGGAGGACAGCTACGACCTGCTGACCGATCGCGAGCGCGAAGTGCTGCAATTGGTCGCCGAAGGAAAGACCAACAAGGAAGTGGCCAACGATCTCAACATCAGTTTGACCACGGTGGAAACGCACCGCACCCACATTCTGCAGAAGCTCAACCTTCACAGCGTCCCGGAGTTGATCCTCTATGCGGTGCGCAAGGGGATTATTTCGTAACACCACCGATCTTACCCGCCAATCGAGTACATCGGACGCGGCGGCGCCACAAACCGCGCCGAGTTGATCTCGTGACCTTCCCACTTGCGCGACAGATTACTCCGCACCAGCGCGGCGATCTCGTCGTCGGTGGCCCCTGCCCGCATCAGCGACTTGACGTCGTCTTCTTCAATCGCAAACAGGCAGTAGCGCAGTTTGCCGTCGGCGGTCAGGCGGATGCGGTTGCAGTTCAGGCAGAACGGACGGCTGACGGACGCGATGAAGCCTACCTTGCCGATGCCGTCGGCGAAGGCGTATTGGGTAGCGGGAGCGCGCGGATCGGGATCGGGTACCGGGACGAGCGGGGAAATCTCGCGCGAGAGCGTCTCGATGATTTCCGAAGCGGTCAGCACCTTGGCGCGCTCCCACAGGTTCTGGGCGTCGAGCGGCATGAATTCGATGTAGCGGACCTCGAAGCCATTCTCGCGCGCATATCGCGCCAGCGGGACGATATCGGGCTCCACCAGGTTCTTTACCGCGACGGCGTTGATCTTGATCCTGGCGTAACCCAGATCGCGCGCCAGCGAAAGCCCGGCGAGCACTTTACCGAGATCGTCGCGCCGGGCGATCTGCTGAAAGCGTTCGCGGTCGAGCGTGTCGAGGTGGACATTGAGGCGGCGCAATCCAGCTTCGAAGAGCGGCCGGGCGAGGTCCGGCAGCAGGACGCCGTTGGTCGTCAGGGCCAGGTCGGCGATGCCCGGAATGGCCGCCAGGCGTCGAATCAGCAGCGGGAGGTCGCGCCGCACCAGGGGCTCGCCGCCGGTCACGCGGATCTTGGTGATACCCAGCGACACGGCGATGCGGGCGAACCGCTCCATCTCTTCGTAGTCGAGAATCTCCTCGCGCGGAACGAACGTGACGCCCGATTCCGGCATGCAATAGAAGCAGCGAATGTTGCAGCGGTCGGTGACGCTCAGGCGCAGGCTGTCGTGAAGGCGGCCGAAGGAATCGATGAGCGGCGCCTGTACCGGCATTATCTGACTGCCAGCATTCTGTCGAGCGGGAGCAGGGCTCGCGCGACGATCTCGGAGGTCAGTTCGACGCGGGGCTCCAGCCGCAGCAGGCAATCCCGCAGTTTTTCGAGGGTGTTCAGCTTCATGTACGGGCACTCGCTGCAGTTGCAGTTTTCGTTCGCTACGAAGTGAAAGAGCTTGGCGGGGCAGCGCTTCTCGAGCGAATAGCGAATGCCGCTCTCCGTCATCACGATGAACTCCGCGGCGCCGCTTTCGGCGCACCATTCCACGATGGCCGAGGTGGACCCGACGAAATCGGCCAAGGCCAGCACCGATTCGGGGCATTCCGGATGAGCGGCCACTTTCGCCGCGGGATGTTCGGCCATGGCGGCCACCACGCGCCGGGCTGGAAACGTGGCGTGCACGATGCAAGCGCCCTGCCAGATTTGCATGTTCTCGCGACCGGTCTCCTTCCTGACATAGTTGCCGAGGTTGACGTCCGGGAGAAACAGCACGGGTTTCTCGCGAGGAATGGAATTCACAATCTTCACGGCGTTGCGCGAGGTGCAGAGGATGTCGCTCTCGGCCTTGACCTCAATGGACGTATTGATGTAGCTGACCACCACGTGGTCCGGATGGTTGCGCCGGAATTCGCGCACCGGCTCGACGGGGCAACTGTCCACCAGGCTGCAACTGGCCTCGCGGTCGGGGACCACCACGATGCGGTTCGGGTTGAGCACTTTGGCGGTTTCGGCCATGAACCACACACCGCAGAAAGCAATCGCGTCGCCATCGAACTCCCGTGCCTTGCGGGCGAGTTCCAGACTGTCGCCCACCACATCGGCCAGTTCCTGGATCTCAGGCTCCTGATAATGATGCGCCAGCAGGATGGCGCGGCGCTGCTTCTTCAAGTCCAGGATCTCGTCGGCGATAGTAGGGGCTGCGAACATGGCGGCTGTTGCTACCAGTCTAGCAAGAGAGCGGTAGTATCCATCGAAACGTGATAGGCTGGGCGGCGATGACAAGATCCCGGCCCGTTTGCCTTGGGGCACTCCTTGCTCTCATGGCGACGATCGTGGCCGCCCAGACAACCGTCAGCAACTGGAATACCGTGAAGGCAATTGCGCCGGGAACTCACGTACGAATCAGGACCGGTTCTCGCACGGCGACCGGCGAAGTCGACCGGACGGCGGACGACGCTCTGGTGGTGACCTCCGAAAAAGGTCAGGAGAGGTTCGACCGGCAACAGGTACTGGCCGTATCGATACGGAAAGCAGGCCATCGGAAGAGGAACGCGCTGATCGGCCTTGCGGCCGGGGCAGGGGTCGGACTCGTGATTGGTCTCGCCGCCCGAGCCAAACCTGGACAGTTGCAGATAATCTCAAACAGCGCAGTGGCCGGGGGTATTACGGCGGCAGGCGCGCTCGGAGGAACTATTGTGGGCCTCGTCCTCCCGACTGGCGGCTGGCGCGAAGTCTACAGGAACTGACCGTTAGCAGGACACGACGCGCAACCCGAGACGGCTGGCGAACGGATCGAAATCCCGGTCGTTGTGCAGCAGGCTGTACCCGCTCTCGATGCACCGCGTGGCAATCACCGTATCGATGGTCTTGCGAACGGTCACGCCGAGTCCGCGGAGCGCCCGAAAATTCTTCGCCGCTTGAATCGCGATTTCCCGGCCGCCCAACTCTACCACCATCAATGACGTCAACACGGTCCTAGCGTCGTCGAAATCCCGCTCTTTGGCGAAGCCTTGCAGGACCTCCGTCAGAATCAAATCGCCGATGGCTAAAGGCTCGTGGCCAAGCAACCCGTCGAGTTTCTCGGTTTGCGTCGTGATCGTGCCGTTGAAGTAATCGATCCACACGCTGGAATCGACCAGAATCAACGTCCGCTCCTCATCGCGGCAAGATCGCCCTGCCAGTCCAGTTTGCCGCGGAACCGGCGGATCTCCGCCTGCTTGCTCAGCCGCAGCAAGGCCCGCAGTCCCTCCTCAACGGCGTCGCGCTTGGTCTTCAGGCCCGTGGCGCGAAGCGTGTCCCGCATCAGCCTATCGTCGATTACGATGTTCGTCCGCATGATGTGTACCCCTCAGAACTATTATACACATTTCGCGCGCGGGGGGGGGGATGTTTCCTGGTGCTCTACAGAACGTAGACTCGCAGCATCCAGAAGACCAACCCCAGCGCGATGATGGCTACCACGATGTAGCGAATCCACTGGCCGGCGGTTTTCGGTTCTGTGGAATTTCTCATTACCTCTACCCTACCGTCTTCCGCACGCGCTTCTTGGGCGCTTCTTCCAGCGGAATCTCTTCCTGGCTGGAGGTCGCGGCCTGCGCGGGTTTGCGCTTTTCGGCGAGGCTCTTCTTCAGCGCTTCCATGATGTCGATGACCGGGGCGACATGCTGGTCGGGCGTAGCCACCACTTTGCGGCCCTCTATCTTGTCTTCGATCATCTTCTGCAGGTTATCGCGATACGTGTCGTGATACTTCTGGGGCTCGAAGTCGGCCTCAAGCGAACTAATCAGCATCTTAGCCATCGCCAGTTCCTTTTCCTTCACCAGGCTGGTATCGGTGCGGAACTCTTCCACGTGGCGGATTTCGTCCTGATAATACATGGTGTGCGATACGATACCCTTGGGTCCGGGCCGAAGCACGATGATATGTTCGCGGTTATGCATGGCTACCTTCGCCACCGCGTAGAAGTGCGATTCGCGGAGCGCCTGGAACAGCAGCGCGTACGGCTTCTCGCCGCCATCGTCGGGCGCTACGTAGTAAGAACTTTCCAGATAGAGCGGATCCACCTGACTGTCCTTGACAAATTCCAGAATCTCCATCACCTTGGCGGTCTTGGGCGCCACCTTCTTAATATCCTCGTCGTCGATCACCACATAGTGGTCTTTTTCGTACTCATACCCTTTCACCAGCTCACTGCGCGGGACGGGTTTGTCCTCGGCCTGGCAGTAAGTCATCTGTTTGATGCGGGAATGATCGTCTTTGTGCAGCAGGTTGAAGCTGATGGTTTCGCTGCGCGCCGCGCTGAAGAGACGAATCGGGAAGGAAACAAGGCCGAAGGTGAGGTGCCCTTTCCAAACGCTAGCTGCCATGGTGAAACCCCCTACGAAACCATACTACAACGCCGGACGGCAATGTTTGTGACTGGCGAAATACAGTTGCAACGGACGGTGGTGACGCCGGCCGGGGTGCTACATTTATTACCGCCGGTGCTACATTTATTGCTGATATGCCGCTCGAAGAATACGCCGCGAAACGCCGCTTCGAGAATACCCCGGAACCCGCGCCGGCCAGGACGAAGCTCGCCCCGGGAAACTACTTCTGCGTGCAGCGGCACGACGCCACGCGGCTGCATTACGATTTCCGTCTGGAAATCGATGGCGTTCTGAAATCGTGGGCCGTTCCTAAAGGTCCTACGCTCGACCCCGCGGCCAAACATTTCGCGGCCCATGTGGAGGATCACCCGGTGGAGTACGGGGATTTCGAAGGCAACATCCCCGCCGGCAATTATGGCGCGGGGAGTGTGATGCTGTGGGACGCCGGCACGTTCGAGCTGCTGGGCGACGTCGCGGCCGATGCGCAACTGGCGCGCGGCGACTTCAAATTCCGGCTGCATGGGGAGAAGCTGAACGGCGATTTCGCGCTGGTCCTCATGAAGGGGCGCGGCAAAGGGAACGAGTGGCTCATCATTAAGAAGCGCGACGAATTCGCGGCGCCGGAATGGGACGTGGAGGCACAGGCGTACAGCGTGCTCTCCGGCAGGACGCAGGAGGAAATCGCACGCAATCTTCCGGCGCGCAAGACCAAGAAGAAGACGGCAGGCGCGGCCGATCGGGTTTGGGCCACCAGTCCTCCAGCGAAACGCGGAGCGAAGCCGGCCGCCGCGGCCGCGACCGCGCCGGTCCCGCGCAAGAAGAAGGTCAAGCTGGCGCTCGACGCCATCGAAGGAGCGCGCAAGGCGCAAATGCCGCCTTCCATCGAGCCCATGAAATCGACCCTCACCGACCGGCCTCCGCGCGGCGAGGAGTGGCTCTTTGAAGTGAAGTGGGACGGCATCCGCGCCCTCGCCTTCGTGGATCGCGAGGAATTGGCGTTGCAGGCGCGCAGCGGGATGCGCTGCGAACGGCAGTATCCCGAACTGGCGGTGATTCCGCACCAGGTTGCCGCGGCGCAGGTGATTCTGGATGGCGAGGTCGCGGTGCTGGATGAGAGCGGCGTTTCGCGATTCCACCTGATTCAGCCGCGCATCGCCAACTCGGATCCCAATTCGATTGCGCACCTGGCGCGCTCTACTCCGGTGGTGTATTTCGTTTTCGACCTGCTGTTCCTGGACGGCTACGACCTCCGCAATGTCCCGCTAGCGAAACGCCGGGAACTGCTGGAAGCCGTTGTCACGGAGGGACCGGTATTGCGCATCTCGGCGGCCTTCCCCGGCATGGGCCAGGAGATGCTGGAAGCGGCGCGGGAGAACGGCCTGGAAGGGATCATCGCCAAATGCGCGACCAGCCGGTACGAATCCAAGCGGAGCCGCGATTGGCTGAAGATCAAAATCGTCAGCGAGCAGGAGTTTGTAATTGCGGGCTTTACGGAGCCGCAGGGCAGCCGGTCGCATTTCGGAGCGCTGGTTCTGGGACTGCACGATGAAGGCGAGCTGCACTGGGTGGGCAACGTGGGGACGGGATTCGACGAGCGCACGCTGGCGTCGCTCGATGCGAAGTTGAAGCCCCTGGTGACGAAGACGTGTCCGTTTGCCGAGCGGCCCAAACCGGATCGCGGCATGACGTGGGTACGGCCCGAGTTGGTCTGCCAGGTGAAGTTCGCGAACTGGACGCCGGACCATCGCCTGCGCGCGCCGGTCTATCTGGGCCTGCGGAGCGATGTGAACGCCGGAAAGGTGGAGCGCGAAGAGGCTGTGCCGCAAGAGGACGAATTGCTGCCCGCAAGCGCCAAGGAAGCCACGCTGACAATCGGAGGGCAGACCCTCAAATTCACCAATCTGAAAAAGATTTATTATCCCGACGAGGGGTACACCAAGCGCGACGTTCTGAACTATTACGCGGACGTCGCGCACCTGATTCTGCCGCATCTCAAAGACCGGCCGTTGTCGCTGAAGCGCTATCCCAACGGCATCAAGGAGCAATTCTTTTTCCAGAAAGACGCCCCGGAGAGTTTCGCGCCGTGGCTGCGCACCGAGGCCATCGAATCGGACCACACCGCGGCGCCCATTCATTATGTGTTCGCGGAAGACCGGGCGAGCCTGCTGTACCTGGTGAATTTGGGCTGCATCGATCACAATCCGTGGATGAGCCGCACGCCGCACCTGGACAATCCGGATTTCGTACTGATCGATCTGGACCCGCAACACTGCCCGTTCGACATGATTGTGGACGCGGCCCTGATGGTGAAGGGAATTCTGGACCAGACCGGGCTGCGGGGATATCCAAAGACCACCGGCGGCGACGGCATGCACGTCTATATTCCCGTGGAGCCCGACTATACCTACGAAGAGACCCGCACTTTCGCGGAATTGATTGCGCGGCTGGTAGTGCGGCAGACGCCGGAGATGTTCACGACGCCGCGCTCGGTATCCAAGCGGCAGCGGAACCGGGTGTACTTCGACTATCTGCAGAACGGGAAATCGAAGACCATCGCGGCGCCGTATGTATTGCGGGCCTACGCGGGGGCGCCGGTGGCGACGCCGCTCGACTGGGAGGAAGTGCGGCACGGGTTGCTCCCGGAGCAGTTCCACATCGGGAATGCGCGCCAGCGGTTTCGCGAAAAAGGCGATTTATTCGCCGGAGTCTTGCATAAGCCGCAGCGGTTGGAAGGGGCGCTGGAGAAGATGGAGGGCCTGTTCCAAAAAGCCAGTCACAAGAAAGTTTGAAAAAGTTGAGAGAGGTAAGTGGTGGAATTCCGCGCAGATACGAATCATGGTCTGCGGCGGATTGGCCGGGACTGCGAAGTCGTCTGCTTTGATGGAATTGGGGAATTGGACCCGACACGGGCCGATTTTCCGAGGCGGCCTATTTAGATTCAATAGGATGCCAGCTCGCGTCGGCCCGAGTTGGGCCGACCCTAGGAGAAACCATTGAAGAAGACGTTAGTCCCATTGCCCGCTGGCTACACCGGCGATGCCGAACTCAACCAGTTATTGGGAGAGCGCCGCGCGTTCAGCCGGGTTGCGGATAGCTGCTCGGCCGCCGATGCCCAATGCCTGCGCCGGATGCGCGATGAGAGAATGTATAAATCCAAGGGTGTCAATTGGCCGCAATTCTGCACCCAGTATCTCGATATCAGCAAGACCGAAGCCAACCGGATCATTCAACGATTCGAGGAATTCGGAGAATCTTATTTCGACGTGTCGCGCATCGTGCGGATCTCGCCCGAGGGTTATCGAGCCATCGCGCCCGCGGTCAAAGACAAGGCCATCGAATGGAACGGCGAGACGATCGCGTTGGTTCCCGAAAACAGCCACCGCATTGCTGCCGCCGTGCAAGCCCTGCGCCAGGCAGCCGCGACGAAACCGGCGAAGCCGGCCATCGAGGCCGCCGCGGATCCGGCTCAGCGCATCGACGAACTCCAGAAGCAAGCCAACGGAATTGCGGCGGAACTGCGCCAACTCTGCCACTCGGCGAAGTGCGACCACCGTCACCGGCAGAGGATCCGGACCATCGCCCATGATCTGCGGGGACGCCTCTACGACCTGGAGGTTGCCGCCGCCTAAACACGCTAAGATTTAAAGCGATACGAATGCTGATCAAGCGACTGGTCGTGAAGAAGGTCCGAATGCGGTCGGGAAGAGCAATCTGATTGAGGTGGTCGGCCTGCTGCAAGCAGCGCCGGCCAGCCTGGCCGCCGCGATCCTTCGCGGCGGCGGGGCGCAGCAATGGATTTGGCGAATGGATCCAATGGCGTTCCCATCTGAACGCCCGAACGCGATTCTGCGATCGGTAAGAAACGCAACCCAACAGCATGCCGTCGACTTCCTCGCTGCCGATCAGGCGTAGATCGAAGGAATCCACCACGTCCGCCGTCTCGTTCTCGTCTTGCTCGCGAGCCCGCTTTTTGGCGGCCCGCCGGGCGGCCATCTGTTTCTGGCGCGCCTGCTCCTGCTGTTCTTCTTTCGGCGTAAGCGGTTTATCGTTGTGCTGGATGAGGCGGCGGAACTGGCGGCCTTCCAGTTGGGTGATGTCCCAGTTCTTGGAATCGACACTGAGGACCGCGCCCGACGAATCCCGCTTACGTTCTTCGACGCGCTCCGTGCAGGTGTACTCTTTCTGAATTTTCGACTCCTCGGAATTGAGGAGCATCGCCCGGCGGACGATCTCTTTCGGGTCGTCATCGCCCGGAAGGGGCAGCCGGATGAGCAGGGTTACCGCGATCGGCAGCCACACCGGATATGCGGAGACACGCTGTGGACGGAACGCTCCACGTGCGCCGCCGCTCGCCGGGGATATCCCGTTACTTACCTGCATTGGCGCGATGGCAGGCATTTTACATGCCGTTGGCCATGATATGATTTTCGCCTGGGGGGGCACACATGGGAGCAAAGGAAGACGCCTTAGCGCTTGTCGGCGCTCTTGAATCCTCGGGCCGTACCGGCGTTTGGACCAACATTCGCCCCAAGGGCGTGATTGACGGTCTGCGAATCCGCATTGCCGATCCCTCCAAGATCGATCAGGCCGGAAGCGAGCTATGCGGCCCCGCTGCGTTCGTCTTCGACCTGGCTACCGACGACCCGGTAACTTATGCCAAGGCCGTCATCAGCCTCTTTACCGGTGGGACCGCGGTGATTGGCACTATGTTGTTGCGGCCCACAACAGATCTACTGTTCGCCCATTTCTCGGGCGGCATAGACCCGGCGGATTGGATCATCATGGCCAGCCTTAGAGATTCCTCCAACTGGCTTTTCGATGTGGAAGAGGTCGATGACATCCTGGGCGTCGCAACCATCCCTTCGACAATGGTGACGTGGGTGCAGAACGCAGGCTACACCAAGGTGATCAATGAGACGAATGTCTGGTTCACCAAGGATGCCTCCAATCTCAGAAGAGCCAGTTGGTTGTATGGAAAGCACTACCGGGTTTTTCTCTTTGTCAATTTCAAGATTCTGGAAACCGACAAACAGATGGACGTAACGTTGACGCCCGACCACTTTGTCATGCTGCAGTCGCCCGTCCAACTGACAGGTCCGCCTATGGAGTCGCTGCAGACGGTTTTGTTCGACGTCTATTCCTGGGGGGCCAAGCAGACTATACCCGAGGATCCGAAGACGCCTCTCAGCCTTCCCGATTTTCTAGCGAAGTATTACGGCTTCATCGCTTTCAAGCACTGAAGGCGCCCGGTTTCCGTAACGTTTCGAACAATTTGCGGGCCCCGGCAGACCCTTCCGGCCCACCGCTCGGCCCTGAAATCCACCCATTCCGACGGGAATGTCGCCATTCGATGGATACCTATTTATTTCAATCGGTTAAAGACGCAAGATACTCTCAAACACTGGGAAGGACTGTCTTATGAGCACACAGACCGTTGAACCGAAAGCCACCGCGTCCGCCAACCTGGTCCAAATCGGATCGGTTGAGGACGTCATCCAGCAGCGCTTGCGCGAAGAACGGGAGCGCCTTGAGCAAGAGGCGGGGCTCGTCAAGCACGAAACCCACCATTTCAAGAAGCCCGTCGAGAAGCCCTTTACCCGCGAACAGCGCGCCCAGACCACCCTGCTTTTCGGCGGTCTCACCTGGAAGCACGAGAAGCTGGTGCATGGCGCCCTGGAAGGGTTGGGATACCGCGCCGAAGCGGTGCCGACGCCCAACGTCAAGGCGTTCCAGACCGGTAAGGAATATGGCAACAACGGCCAGTGCAACCCGACGTATTTCACCGTGGGGAACCTGGTGCAGTACCTGCAAAACCTGGAAGAGCAGGGGCTGAGCAAGCAGGAAATCATCGACCGGTACGTCTTCTTCACGGCCGGCGCCTGCGGACCGTGCCGTTTCGGCATGTATGAAGCCGAGTATCGGCTGGCTCTGCGCAATTCGGGTTTCGACGGGTTCCGCGTGTTGCTGTTCCAGCAATCGGGAGGCCTGAACCAGTCCGACGCCGAAGCGGGATTGGAGATGAACCTGGACTTCTTCCTGGGCATCCTCAACGCCCTCAACTGCGGCGACGTGATGAACGAAGTGGCCTACGCGCTTCGGCCTTTTGAAGTGACCGCCGGGGAGACCGACCGCATCCTCGACGAGACCATGGATTACGTCCACGAGGTATTCCGCAAGAAGCAGCCGTGGAAACTGGAAGGCGGGATGGCCAAATACCTGGGCGGATTCAAGGACACGGCCACCTACATCGGCAAGTTCGTGAAGCAGCTCAAGGGCGACGAATATCTGCCGGCGCTGGAGCGTTGCCGCGACCGGTTTAACGAGATCGATATCGACCGCCTGCGCGTGAAGCCCATCGTCAAGATTACCGGCGAGTTCTGGGCGCAGACCACCGAAGGCGATGGCAACTTCAACATGTTCAACTTCCTTCAGAAGGAAGGGGCGCAGGTACTGGTGGAGCCCATCGGCACCTGGATCATGTACATGATCCACCAGGTGGTGCAGAAGTACAAAGACTTCAAGGGCCTGGACGAAGGCGCCGTGCTGCCTCCGATCTGGAAGCTGGGGACGCGCACCAAGATCGAGATCAACTACCGGCAGAAAGTGGCCAAGCTGAAACTGGCCGAGGCCATTTTCAAGAACGAGTATCACAAGATTGTGCACGCACTGGGCGGCATCGCGCATCACCTGACCGACCAATACGAACTGCAACGCCTGGGCCATCCGTTCTACAATTCCCGCGCGGGCGGCGGCGAAGGTCACCTGGAAGTCGCCAAGAATATCTATTACTCGAACAAGGATCTGGCGCACATGGTGCTCTCGGTGAAGCCGTTCGGCTGCATGCCTTCCACGCAATCGGATGGCGCGCAATCGGCGGTAGTCTCGCAGTTCAAGGACATGATCTACCTGCCCGTCGAAACCTCGGGCGAAGGCGAGATCAACGCGCACAGCCGCGTACAGATGGCGTTGGGCGAGGCCAAGAACAAGGCCAAGAAGGAATTCGCCGAGACGCTGGCAAAGACCGGCCTGACGCTGGACCAGTGCCGCGGCTGGGTGGAAGCGCATCCCGAATCGAAGCGGCCGCTGTACCAGGTGCCCCATACCAAGGGCGTGATCGGCGGCGCGGCCAACTTCGTGTATCACATCGCGAATTCGATGAAGACCGAAGGCGCACGGGCCAGTTAACATGGACAAACATTTCCTCATCGGCATGGATGTAGGCTCGACCACGGTGAAAGCCGTGGTGATGGACGCCGCCACGGACGAAATCCTGTGGCGCGACTACCAGCGGCACGATACCAAGCAGCCCGAAAAGGTGCTTGAGTTCTGCAAGCGGTTCGAGACGGAAGTCGATGGGTTCTCCGCGAAACGTTCGCGGATGTTCATCACCGGTTCGGGCGGAAACGGGCTCAGCAAACACCTGGGCTCGAAGTTCGTGCAGGAGGTCAACGCGGTCTCGCTCGCCGTGGAGAAACTGTATCCGGAATGCGGTTCGGTGATCGAACTCGGCGGGCAGGACGCCAAGATCATCATCTTTAAGACCGATCCGGAGACCGGCCGCAAGAAAAAAATCCCGTCGATGAACGATAAGTGCGCCGGGGGTACGGGCGCGGTGATCGACAAGATCAATGCCAAGCTGCGCATCCCTACGGAACAGCTTTGCGAGATGGGCTACAAGGGTCTGAAGCTGCATCCCGTGGCCGGTAAGTGCGGAGTTTTCGCCGAAACCGATATCAACGGGCTGCAGAAAATGGGCGTCCCGCCCGACGAACTGATGGCGTCGCTGTTCGAAGCCATCGTGATGCAGAATCTTTCGGTGCTGACGCGCGGCAACACGCTGCAGCCCGTGGTGCTGCTGCTGGGCGGCCCCAACTGCTATATCAAGGGCATGCGCGATTGCTGGAAGGCCAACATCCCCAAGATCTGGGAAGAGCGCGGCACGCCGCTGCCCGAGGGTGTGGCGCCTGAAGACCTGATCCGCACGCCCGACAATGCGCAATATTTCGCGGCCATCGGGTCGGTGGAATTCGGTAAGAGCGAAGACGACGAAATCGGGCAGTATCTCGGCTACGAAAAGCTGGAATGGTACGTCACCATCGGCCGCGACGAGGAGAAATCCAAGCGCGGCGCAAGTTGCGGCTTGGCCAAGGACGACGCCGAATTGGCGGCCTTTAAGGAGAAGTATCGGACCAAGAAATTCACGCCCGTGACGTTCCAGCCGGGCGAAGTGGTGGAAGGCTTTGTCGGCATCGATGGCGGATCGACCTCGACCAAAGCCGTGCTGATCTCCAAGGATCACAAACGGCGCATCCTGGCCAAGACATACCAGTTGTCCAAGGGCAACCCCATCGAAGATACGGTGGAAGTGTTGCAGAAGCTCGACCGGCAGGTTCGCGATCAGGGCGTGGATCTGAAGATTCTGGGCGTGGGCACCACAGGATACGCCAAGGATATTCTGAAGGACGTCATTGGCGCGGATGCCGCTCTGGTGGAAACCGTGGCGCACACCGAAGCCGGCCTGCACTTCTATGAAGGCGTGGACGTGATCTGCGACGTGGGCGGGCAGGACATCAAGATCATCATCCTGAAGAACAACCGCGTGAAGGATTTCAAGCTCAACACGCAATGTTCGGCGGGCAACGGCTACTTTCTGCAATCCACCGCGCAGGGGTTCAACGTGCCGGTGGAACAGTATGCCGATACGGCGTTCGGCGCCAAGGGATTTCCTTCGTTCGGATATGGCTGCGCGGTGTTCATGCAGAGCGACATCGTGGACTTCCAGCGCCAGGGATGGAAGCCGGAAGAGATCATGGCCGGCCTGTGCAACGTGCTGCCCAAGAACATCTGGCTGTACGTATCGCAGATTCCCAACCTCTCGGCCATCGGCAGCCGCTTCCTGTTGCAGGGCGGAACGCAGTACAACCTGGCCGCGGTGAAGGCGCAGGTGGATTTCATCGAGTCGCGGTTCAAAGGCAAGGAAACGCCGGCCGACGTGATTGTGCATGAGCACTGCGGCGAGGCGGGCGCAATCGGAGCGGCGCTCGAAGCCGGACGTTTGTGGGACAACGGACGGGTTTCCACCTTCATCGGCCTGGACGCCTGCCAGCACATTCAGTATAAGACCACCCGCGAGGAAGCCACGCGGTGTTACTTCTGCAAGAATAAGTGCCTGCGCACATTTATCGACGTCAAGACGAATATCATTAACATCGGTTATAAGCCGCCGGTTAAGACCAAGGTGCCGCTGGAGGCGGGCGCGCAACGTCTCATCATCGCCACCTGCGAAAAGGGTACGGTGGAAAACATCGAGGAGATGCGCGGCATCAAGGGCGAGATGGACAAGGTCAAGAAGGCCAACCCGAACTTCGTGGAAATTGCCGCGAAGGGCGTGTTCCGCGTCCCCGACATGCCGCTGGTGGCCGACGCCGCTCCCCGGTTCCAAATTACGGCCGCGCAAAAGAAGCGCGCCACGCTGCTGAAGAAGCGCGGCGAGATCCGCATCGGCATGCCGCGGGTGCTCAATATGTATTCCATGACTCCGATATTCACGGGATACTTCTCGTCGTTGGGCATTAAGGCCGAGCACATACTGTACTCCGATTACACCAGCGAGGAGTTATACAAAGAGGGCGCCAAGCGCGGCGCCATCGACCCGTGCTTCCCCTCGAAGCTGGGCATTCCGCACGTGCATAACCTGCTGTACAAGGTCCATGCGAAGAAGCCGCTCGATATCATCTTCTTCCCGATGATCGATTGCCTGACCAGCGAATTGCACGGCACGCAGCAGAGCCGCTCCTGCCCGACGGTGGCGGCCACTCCCGAAGCGGTGAAGGCGGCATTCACCAAGGAAGGCGACCTGTTCAAGGAAAAGGGCGTCGTGTTCATGGATACGTTCGTGAATCTGTCGAAGCCCGAACTTTTCGAGCGGCAGATGTTCGAGCAGTTCCAGGACATCCTCGGCCTGACGCCGGAAGAGAATAAGCGCGCCGTGGAGCAGGGCTATCGCGCGCTCGACCAGTTCAACAATTACGCCATGCGCGGCGCGGCTCGCGAGGTGTTGGAACAACTGGAGCGCGAGGACCGGATGGGCGTCGTGCTGCTGGGCCGTCCGTACCACAATGACCCGGGCGTGAATCACGAAATCCTGGAAGAGTTCCAGAAACTCGGCTACCCGGTCTTCACGGAAGACTGCCTGCCGATTGACGACGACGTCCTCTGGCGCCTGTTCGGCGACGATGTGGCGGCCGGCGAAATTCCGCATCCTCTCTCGATCGACGATGTGTGGAAGAACTCGTACAGCGAAAACACCAGCCGCAAGGTATGGGCCGCGAAGTATATCGCGCGGCATCCCAACTTAGTGGCGTTGGAGCTATCGAGCTTTAAGTGCGGCCACGACGCGCCCATCTATACGGTGGTCGAGGAGATTGTGGAGCACTCCGGCACGCCGTATTTCTGCTTCAAGGATATCGACGAGAATAAGCCGACGGGGTCGATCCGGATCCGCGTGGAGACTATCGGTTACTTCCTGAAGCGGTATCGCGAGGACATGGTCCGCAATAAGAAGAAGGCGCAAAATATCGACGAGCAGTTGCGCGAGTTCGAAGCGCGTCTGCGCCGCCAGGTGCTGCGCGAGAAGCTGGAAGGCATGTCCGACGCGTTCGAGACAGGCTCGATGCCGCAGATCCATGTAAGTCTAGGGGCATTGCAGGCCTCGGCGGCGCCGGCGGAGCGATACGAGACGGTAAGCGGGGATTAAGCGGCCAAGGGCTCAATCGACGGGCAGTGCGCGGACGGCAGCCAGGAAATCGCTTTGGAACCGTTCTGCTTCAGACAGCCTTGTCGTGAGGCCGGGCCAACGCATCCTCAATTCTGGTGCGCGCGCCTCATAGTCCACCTGCATGTAGAACAATGCTACCGCTTAGAGGAAGGTTTGTTCATAAGTCTCTCATGCTTGCCGCCGGGCGAGCGCCGATCCAGGCAGATCCTCTCACCCTATTAGTATGAACCACGGCCAGTAGAGTCCGCTTGCTGGTCGTGGGCCTCGTCGTCGACCGACGTCACTCTCACCCCCCGTAGGGCATGGGGGGCACTTTTCCGAGTTGGCGGGAGTAGACGGTGAGCGCGCCGCGGTGATGGGCGGTGTGTTCCACCATCGCCCATACGATGTCACTGATAGGCATGCCGCCCATCACCGGACCGGGCGGGAGCGGGCGCGCGAGATCTTCCGGGCTGGTCGTACGGAGAAAGTGGATTGCCTTCGCGTATGCCGCCTCGAGCGCCTGGCGGGCGGCGGCGAGTGACGTCACTCCCTCCAGGGCCTGTGCCTGCTTCGCGAAATCGAGGTCGAACCCTTCGGGGCGGGATGCGCCCTCGATGAACCAATCGAGAGTGTGCGCCGCATGCGCGACCTGCTGCGCGGCGGTCATCATGCCTTCTTTCGGACGGAAGCCGGAGTCGGCCTCGTCGAGAACCCTGGTCGACCGCTCGAAGAAGTCCTTACTTGCGAGCAGTTGGTTGGCAAAGTCGTAGTGCTGCAGTTGTGGGCTCATGAAGCACACTATATCGAATTTACCGCTTCGGCGCCCAGCCCACGGTGAACGTCATCATGACGCTGCGTCCCGGCAGCAGGTTCAACTGATCCGTTGGGCTCTCCACGTAGTGCACAGCCGAGGTCGCGGCGACGCCTGGGGTGATTCCAACAATGTTGTTGCTGTTGGCCAGATTATTGACGGCGATGCCGAGTTTACTCCCGCGCAGCCAGGAACTGCCCTTGATTGTGTAATTCGCGAACACGTTCACCACATTGAACGAATTGATCTGAAGGGCCTCATCGACCGGGAAGGGAATGGAGATTCCGTTGATCGGATAGCTGAGCGAGCCGTTGTCGTTATACATCGAGCCGACCCGCTTGTCGACCAGACCGACACTCCAGTCCTGGTGATGCCACAGGAGGCTGACCGTCTCGATGTTCCTGGGAGTACTGGCCACCCAGAGGCCGCCGTTGGGATAGTTGGGGCCCGACTGATATTTTGCCGAACCCATGGAGCCGTTGGCGTACAGCGAGAGTCCATATCCAAGCATGAAGCTGGTTTCCGCTTCAACGCCCTTGGTATTGCTGGGACCGGTCGCGACAAAGACGGGTTCGTTGGTGGTTGGATCGGTGTAGCTGTCGTAGCCGTTCTGGAAATGGATGTAGTAGGCGTCGGCGTCCAGGGTCCAGCGGCGGTGTTTCATCACGGAGCCGACCTGATAAGTCTTCGCCAAGGTCGGCTTGGGCGGAGTCAGAACCTGCCCGCCCGGAACGTCGAAAACACTGCTCGGCGGAATTACACTCCCCTCGGCCCACTGGGCATAAACCGACCAGTTGCTCTTGAGGTAGTAGCGAGCCGCGACATTCGGCAACCAGTTGTTGTAGTCGATGCTATGCGACACAAAGGCCGCTCCGCCAATGCAGAGGGGAGGACCGCCGTTCGGATAGCTCCCCAAAACTCCACCCAGGCAGCCAACCGTCTTCCCGTTGTCCTGGTACTGATTGAGCGCCATTGCATAATTCGCGTCCTTAACACCCACCGTGACCACCAGTTTCGGCGCAGCGTGCCATTCGAATTCGGCGAACGGCTGCGTGGACTGGGTAATGAAATGCTCGTGGAAGTTAGGCAGCGGCGTGTCGAGCTGACTCAGAATGTTGGATGGGTACTGATACCGGTCCGTGTAGGCCCAGTCATACCATAAGCCTGTGCGGAAGACACCCCACTTGGATTCGTTGCTCAAGATCGCTGTGTCTCCAGCATGCCGATACCCGTTGAGCTTGTCGACGCCGCTTGGTTTGGCGGGGGTGAGGTTGACCGTGGCTCCATTCTGGTAGAACTGTTTGTTCCAGTAGCGCGTGGTGTACAGCTTCGTGTCGAACTTCCACCCGCCCCCCAGATCGGCATTGTAGGCGGCGTATTCGAAATCCGTCTGTACGTGATAGGTGTTGTAACCGTAATAGTAGGGGTCGGGCGTGCCGTTCGCCAGCAACGGCGTACCGTCCAAGAGGTAGTTATCGCCAAACTCCGCCACCTGCGCGCGGGTGGGGTTGGTGGTGTTCGGGGTGTTGGTCCAAATGTCAACCAGCCCGCCGTACAACGTGATGGAGCTGCGGTCGGAGACCCGGTATTGGTACTTGCCGTACCCCGCCACTCGCTTCTGGCGGTTGTAGGTTTGATAACCGTCGGACAGCAACTGCTGGATGTTCATCAGGAAGCTGTTGCGGCTGCCGGCTCCGAAAAAACCGCTGTCGGCGTCCAACTGGAGCACGCGCGTATTCCACGAGCCGTAGTCGAACGTCGCGCGGATGTCCGGGTCTGGAAACAGTGGCGGCGACTGCATATTGATCGATCCGCCGAAGTTGGTGGGGCCGAAGTCCGACGCCAGGCCGGGGCTGCGGTCGAAATCGACGGAGTCGGTCCAGCCACTCGGGAAGTTCGCCCAGGAATGGTGCGTCGGCGAGTTGGTATCTTCGAACGGAATCCCATCGAACGTCATGGTGTATTCTCCGTCCGCGAAACCCCGGAAGAACGTCTTGCCCTGTCCGAGTCCGATGCCATTGGGATTGAGGCTATACGTACCGGGCGCATAATTCACGTATTCGGCGTAATCGGCCACCGGCGACATGAAATTCTTGATGAAGTCGGAGCTCACTTCGGTTCTGGCCGAGACCGTCTCAAGCAGGTTGCCCGAAGGCGCGGTGGCAGCGGCCAACGAGATGCTCTCGCTGACCGAGACCGAGGTCGCTACGGACTCTACCGTCATGCCGATGGAGACGTCCAGGTTCCCTCCGGCGGTGACTTTTCCGCCGTCGCGAGTAGTCAACGCGAAACCAGGCGCTGAAACTCGAATTGTGTAGCTCCCCACCGGAAGATCCGAAGCCGAGAACTTTCCCTCGGGGTCGCCGATCACACTGCGAGAGGCCCCCGTGGATTCGTTCTTCAACTCCACCGCGGCGCTTGGGATCGGCTTTCCAGCCTGGTCCAAAACCGTCCCGGAAATCGTTCCGGAGTTGGCAACCTGTTGCGCGGGCAGAGGAATCACTGCGACGGCGGCTAAGAGCAAGCACGCACTGACAACAAACACACGGCTACACTGATTCACGGCGCATTGCATCGACAGATTCCCCCGATTGAGAATGTGGTCAGAGTCCCTGACAGGATACCGGCGGCGTGTGACGGCGTTATGTCGGTATTGTTACAACCCTGCAACAGTTAGACGGGCCGGAAGAATGTCTCACTGGCAGTTATACTGGCTCGCGGCGCTGCCGGCAAGGCGGCGGGCTTCGGAGTACATACGCGCCTCGCGGTGGGCCGCCATCAGGTCCGCCGTCGCGCGGCAGAGATCGTGCATCAGCACGGGGCAATGCGGATTGAGTTGCCCGCCTTCGACGGCGCACGAACCTTCCGGAACCTTCTGGTACAACTCGGCGAGCCCGCTGAGCGTGGCGAGCCCGAAGCCTTCCATCAAACCGCGCTCTTCCATTACCACCGCGGCGTCCTGGGAGCGGCCCAGCCCGAGATACGCCAGCGCCATGCCGTTGTAGGATTCGATGCGGCGCGGGTCCAGGCCCATGGCGTAGCGGCAAGTTTCCGCGGCTTCCGCATACCGGCCCAGACCCAGCAGACCGGCGGCGAGATTGAGGTACAGGTCCTGCGACGCGCCACGGGCGGAGAGCGGCTTGCCGGCGGCGCGCTGGGTTTCGTCGAACGCCTTCTCGGAGGCGCGCGAGATCGCCCGCGCGCGCAGCAGAATATCCACGGATCTCTCATACCAGGCACGGCCTGACGGGGTCCGCGGGCCGCCGGCGGCGTCGCCCTTCAAACGGTAATACAGACCGAGATAGGAGGGCGTGAGCTGCGTGGAAAGCTCGGGCGGAAGCGGCTCGACGATGGCCCAGGCGTGTTCCTCTTCGACGGTCGCCTGGTCCAGATTGCGCCGCGGATCTTGATCGTAGAGGGACTTCGCCAGCATCTCATACAACTTGAAACTGGCGGGCGCGGAGCGGATATCGGTGGAAGCGAGAGCCAGGTTATCGCGCCACGCAAAGTTCCGCGCGAACGTGCGCGAGGCGCAGAGCAGGATGGCGGCGGCGAGCAGCATGGTCGCGGTCTTGCGGGAGGCAACCCGCCACGCCAGCGCCGCGAGCGCAATGGCGAACGCGACGGAGGGCAGGTACAGGAAGCGCTCGGCCATGATGGAGCCTATGGGGATGACCAGGTTCGACGTGGGAAGAATGGCGATTCCGAAGAAACCGGCGGCGAAGAACAGCACGCGGTCGCGGCGGCGGCGCACGATGGCCGCGGCCAGGAGAGCCACGACCATAACGAGCGCGATCCATGCCGTGACGTCCGGCGGCCCGGCCAGCGCGATCTCGCGATACGAACGATCGGACGAAAGACCGGCGGGCCAGAGCAGCAATCCGAGATCCATGGCGATCACTTTGACGGCCGTCCATCGCGCCACCAGGAACCCAGTGGCGCGCAGGGGATTGTCCACGTACACCACTTCGGGCGACGGCATCGCGCCCAGCACCGCGTGGCGCGCACCCCAGAGCAGGGCCAGCGACGCGGTTACGGCTGCGTATGCAGCGGCACGGGGGCGGGTGACGCGATAGAGGTCCCAGAGGACCATGATGGCGAGCAGGACGGCGGCGTTTTCCTTGGAGAATACGCCGGCGGTGGCGACGACGAAGAGCGCGCCGGCGGACGCGCGAGCCCGCCAGCCTTGCCGATCGTCAAGAGACGCGTAGAGCAAGAGCCCTGCGAGCACGGCCATGGCGGCCAACAGGTCGGCGCGTCCGGCGATGTTGGTGACGGCTTCGGTCGCGATGGGATGGACAGCCCACAGCGCGGCAGCCAGGAAAGCGGCCCGCGCATCCTGGAGCACGCGCCGCGCCAGAGCATAGACCAGCCAGACGTTGCCCGCGTGGAGCAGAAAATTGACCATGTGGTACCCGGTGGCGCTCTGGCCGTTCCCCAGGACGGCGTAGTTGAACAGCAGCGACAGAGTGGTCACGGGCCGGTAGAGCCCATCGGCGACCTTGGGCCACCAATAGGTTTTGTCGAAGATGAGTCGCAGGTTCGCGGCCGTCAGCGCGCGAATGCGGTCATCGAGCGTGAGCAGCGCTTGGGCGTCCTGGACCAGACCGGATGAGAAGGAATTCGCATAGGCCAGCAGGGCAATGGCGAAAAGGGCGGCCCGCGCTTTCCATTCGGCCGAAACGCGGGCGGGCGGATCGGGCGGTTTCCTGCGAGCCAAGCTTCAGCCCTCCTCCACCATGCGCAGACGGAATTCCCGCAGGTTTCGCAACAGAAAATCGGGACGTTCCGCTACCAGGTCGGCGACGGGCGTGATGCCGGTTCGGACGGCGATGGACCGGATTCCGTTGCCGCGCGCCGCAATCACATCGGATGGCGAATCGCCGATAAGAGCGATGGGAGCGGCGCGGCCGATCCATCCGCGGGAGCGGGCCTCGCGGATGGCCAGACGGGCCAGGCCGGCGCGGGTTGCCGCCATTTCCCCGAATGCCCCGAAACGGAAATACCCGTCGAGGCCGGCGCGTTCCAGTTTGCGCCAGCCGATGCGGGTCAGGTTACCGGTCACCAGGCCGAGCAGGTTGCCGCGGCGGGTCAGGCGGTCGAGCACCGGCGCCACCGCGGGACACTGTTTGCCTTGAATTTCCGGACACACGCGGCGGTAATGGCGCTCGGCGGCGCGCTCAATCGCGGGCATCGCCTGGCGGATCTGGGCGCGGGAAGCACCGGCCGTGCGCAGCATGATGGTGAGGATGCCGGGGTCGAGCATGCCTTGGACCGGAATGCCCTCGGTGGTGGTGTCCAGCCCGGTAACGCGGCGAATGCCTTCCACCAGGGCTTCGCGGTGGTGCGGTCCGGCGCGCCGCACCAGCGTGCCATCGATATCGAAGAGAACCAGGGCGCGGAAGGTCACGGGGGAAACTGCCATGATAACAGGCCGGTACAATGGACTGGTGGCAAGCTCGAAATTCCATATCGGCCTGGTGCAGATGGCCTGTTCCGCGGATCCGCGGGAAAACCTCGCCAAGGCGGAAGAGCGCATTCGCGAAGCTGCCCGCCGCGGTGCTCAAATCGTCTCCGTGCAGGAACTCTTCCGTTCGCACTATTTCTGCCGCGAAGAGCGGACCGATCTGTTCGACCTGGCTGAACCGATCCCCGGTCCGACCACCGCGAGCCTCACGAAACTGGCGCGCGAACTGGAAGTGGTGATTGTCGGATCGGTTTTCGAACGCCGCACGGCGGGGGTCTATCACAATACCGCCGTGGTGATCGACGCGGATGGCAGCCTGTTGGGACTGTATCGCAAGATGCACATTCCGGACGATCCGCTGTACTTCGAAAAGTTCTATTTCACGCCCGGCGACCTGGGTGTTCGCGTCTTCCAGACGCGGTATGCGCGCGTGGCCCCATTGGTTTGCTGGGACCAATGGTTTCCGGAATTGGCCCGCATGGCGGCCCTGGCGGGAGCGGAGATTCTAATCTACCCCACGGCCATCGGCTGGCATCCGGCGGAAAAAGCGGAGTGCGGCGCGGCGCAGCACGACGCCTGGCGCACCGTTCAGAGAGCGCACGCCATCGCCAACGGAGTGTTCGTGGCGGCGGTGAACCGGGTAGGCTTCGAGGGTCCGCCGGAGCGGGGGCTGGAATTCTGGGGCGGGTCGTTTGTGGCGGATCCGTTCGGCGTGGTGATGACGGAAGCGTCGCACGATGGCGAAGAAATCCTGGTCGCGGAGTGCGATCCTGAGCGGATCGAAGAGACCCGGCGCGGCTGGCCCTTTCTGCGGGACCGGCGGATCGATGCGTATGGGCCACTCCAGCAGAGGGTGATCGATTGAAGCCGTACCTGTTATCCTGAATATATCCCTTCCGTTTGGACACACATTTGAAAGTCGGTTTCATCAGTCTGGGTTGTCCCAAGAATCTCGTCGATAGTGAAGTCATGATGGGTCAATTGGTGGCCAAGGGTCACGAGTTGACTCCCCATCCGGACCAGGCCGATGTCCTGGTGGTCAATACGTGCAGTTTCATCGACCCGGCCAAGAAGGAATCGGTCGATACCATCCTGGAAATGGCCGAGTATAAGAAGATCGGCCGGGCCCGCAAGCTGATTGTGGCGGGCTGCCTGGTGGAGCGGTATCGCGGCGACCTCCGCACCGAACTGCCGGAAGTGGACGCCCTCATCGGCACCAACGAACTGGACAGCATCGTGGCGGTTTGCGAAGGGCTCGAACCGGATAGCCGCCCGGCCGAGCCGTATCTGTACCACGATCTGACACCGCGCGTGCTGGCCACGCCGCGCCACTTCGCCTACATGAAGATCGCCGAGGGATGCGACCATCCCTGTACTTTCTGCGTGATTCCGCAGTATCGCGGGAAGTTCCGCAGCCGGCGCTTCGAATCCGTGATATCCGAGGCCACCCGCCTGTTCCAGCAAGGCGTCCGCGAAATCAATCTGATTGGACAGGACACCACGTGCTATGGCGAGGACCTGGGCCTGACCGACGGCCTGGCGCTCCTGCTGGCGCGCCTGGCGAAGATCGAGACGGGCCGCGAAAAGTGGATCCGTTTCCTGTACGCGTACCCCAACAAGGTGACGCAGCGGCTGCTGGACACCATCGCCGAGCATCCGTCGCTGGTGAAATATATCGACATGCCGCTGCAGCACGCCAGCGCGCGCGTGCTCAAACGGATGAAACGCGGCGCGTCGGGGGATATTTTCCTGAAGCTGCTGGAGCGCGTCCGGCGCACCATTCCGGGCGTGGCGATCCGGACCAGTTTCATCGTCGGCTTCCCCGGCGAGACGGCGGCGGATTTCGAGGAGCTATGCCAGTTCGTGGTGGCGGCCCGTTTCGACAACCTGGGCGTCTTTGCGTATTCCGACGAGGATTCGAGCGGCAGCTACAAGCTGGACGGGAAGGTGGACGGCCGTACGATTCAGAATCGCAAGCGGCGGCTGATGGCGTTGCAGCGCAAGATTGCGCGCCAGCGGAATCGCGAACTGGTAGGGCGGGAGTTTTCCGTGCTGGTGGAGGGCGAATCCAAGGAAACCGAACTGCTCTGGGAGGCGCGGCTGCCGGGGCAAGCGCCGGAAATCGACGGAGTGGCGCTGGTGAACGATTTCGAAGATGCGCCGCCGCGCCAGGGCGAGATCCGCCGCATGCGGATTACCGAAGCGCACGATTATGATGTAGTAGGCACACTGCTTGCGCCGGACGAAGCGGCTCCGCACTTTGCGTCCGCGCCGTTGATTCACATCGAGCCCGTGACCGCACTATGAAATGTCCGATCTGCAAGAAGGATGTGAAGCTCGGGGACGCGGACTTTCCGTTCTGCAGCGAGCGCTGTCGGATACTCGACCTGGCCAACTGGGCGACGGAGAAGTACGTGATTCCGTCGCCGATACAACCGGGGGATTTGGACCAGCCGGATGAGGACGAAGGGCATTGAGCCGCCGGTGAACGCCGATAAAACCGACTCTTTTCAATCTCAGTTCATCCGCGTTCCTCAGCGGCCAACCATGCTCTTGCCACCATGCGGGTAACCATCGCCAACCTGATCTCTACCTGGTTTGGGTGCGGACGGTCGCCGGTGGCTCCGGGGACGGTGGGATCGGCGGCTGCCATCCTGATCGCGATTCCGCTGCATCGATATGCAGGGTTAACGGGATGGCCCTTCCTGGTAATGGCCGCGGTCCTATTCCTTCCGGCGGTTTGGGCCGCGGGAGTTTCGGCGCGGGCAGCGAATATCGAAGACCCGGGCTTCGTGGTGGTGGATGAAGTGATCGGGCAGTGGATTGCGCTGGCGGGGGCGCGAACGCTCCGCTGGGAGACGTACCTGGCGGCGTTCCTGCTGTTCCGTCTGTTCGACATCTGGAAGCCTCTGCCGGCGCGGCAACTCGAAGCCCTGCCCGGCGGATGGGGCATCAATGCCGACGACGTCATGGCCGGAATCTACGCGGCGCTTGTGTTATTCCTGGCAGGGTGTTTCAATCTGTATTGAATGCCTCTTCGGAAACCTTCCGACCCCAAGCCGCAAATCTCGCAGGTCAGCCCGCATGCCGCCATCGCCGGCGGCGAGTTGCAGATCCGCGGGAAGGGCTTTGCGAAGACCAACCGGCCGCGCGTCATGATCGGAGATGTGGGCGCGCCGGTGATCACCGGCTCGGATTCCTTCGTGATCGCGCGCGTTCCGGAAGGCGCCACGGCGGGGGAGCTGGTAATTGAAAGCGAAGGCCAGTCGAGCGATTCCTGGGCTTGCGATATCGGCGTTCTGATCGCGGACGGCCTGCATCCGGTGGCCAACCCCGCCGTGGATTCGTTCGGCAATATCTATACGACGTTCAGCGGGTCGCGCGGCCAGAAGGTGCCCGTGGCGGTCTTCAAAGTCGACCTGAACTTCAGTATGAAGCCGTTCATCAATGAGCTGATGAACGCCACCGCCATGGCTTTCGACCCGCAGGGAATGCTCTACATTTCCAGCCGGCACGATGGCGCGGTGTACCAGGTCTCGCCCACCGGCAACATGTCGGTCTTTGTGGAAGGCATGGGGGTAGCCACGGGCATCGCTTTCGACCAGGAACAGAACCTGTACGTGGGCGACCGCAGCGGCACCATCTTCAAGATCAGCCCCAGCCGCCAGATCTTCGTCTTTGCGACCCTGGAAGCGTCCATCGCCGCGTACCATCTGACCTTCGGCCCGGACGGCTACCTGTACGTGACGGGACCGACCACCTCCAGCTTCGACTGCGTCCACCGGATTTCGGTCCATGGGGAAGTGGAAGTGTTTTACCGCGGCCTGGGCCGGCCGCAGGGAATGGCGTTCGATGAGGAAGGCCGGCTGTACGTAGCCGCGTCGATCGCCGGCCGCCGGGGCGTCATTCGAGTGACCCAGGAGCGGCGCGCCGATCTGTTCCTCTCCGGACCCGGCATTGTGGGCCTGGCGTTCACTCCAGCGCGCTCCATGGTGATCACCACGACCAACGCGCTCTATCGCGTGGATGCCGGCATTAAGGGGCGTCCGCTGATCTGATGGACGCCGAAATCATCGCGGTCGGTTCCGAGATGCTGACGCCCGAACGCGTCGACACGAACTCGCTCTATCTGACCGGCGAACTGAACGGACTGGGAGTGGAAGTGGTGGCCAAGTGCGTCATCGGCGATAACCGCGACCGGTTGGCCGACGCCATACGGAGAGCGCTCTCGCGGTCCCCGATCGTGATTCTTTCGGGCGGTCTGGGCCCTACCGAGGACGACCTCACACGCGACGCCGTCGCGTTGGCGCTCGACCGGAAACTGGTCTTCCACCCGGAGATCGCCGCCGTGCTGGAACTGCGTTTCGCCCAATTGAAACGCAAAATGTCGGAAGTCAACAAGCGCCAGGCGTTCGTGATTGAAGGCGCCGACATTTTGCCCAACGACCGCGGCACCGCGCCCGGCCAGTGGCTGGAGGAATCCGGGGCGGTTTTGGTGTTGCTGCCCGGTCCGCCCCACGAGTTGACCGCGATGTTCGAGCGTCAGTGCGTGCCGCGGTTGACCCGCATCGTGCCGAAACTGGCGATCCGGACACTGCTATTGCGCGTCACGGGCATGCCGGAATCCGATCTGGACCAGTTGATCGCGCCGGTGTACTCCAAGTACGAAAATCCCGCGACAACCATCCTGGCGGCGAACGGCGATTTGCAGATCCATCTGCGGGCTCGCTGTTCCACAGTCGCCGAGGCCGACGTGCTGTTGGCGGAAGTGGGAGGCCCCATCGAGTTGCTGTTGGGCGACCGCATCTACTCGCGGAACGGCGATCCGCTGGAAGTGGTTGTCGGCGATCTGCTGCGGCAAGCCCGCGCCACGGTATCGGTGGCGGAAAGTTGCACGGGCGGCATGCTGGGCGAGCGATTCACCCAGACGCCGGGCAGTTCGGATTACTTCGAGGGCGGTTTCATAACCTATAGCAATCGGTTGAAGGTGGAACTGCTGGGCGTGCCGCCGGAAATCATCGACGAGTTCGGCGCCGTCAGCCATCAGACCGCCGAGGCCATGGCGTCGGGAGCGAGAAGGCGCACGGGATCGACGTATGCGGTGGCGATTACCGGCGTGGCTGGCCCTACTGGCAGCGAGGCGAAACCGGTGGGGACGGTGTACGTGGCAGTCGCCGATGCGGACGGCGCGCACGTAGTGCATCGGCGATTCCTGGGCGACCGGACCAGGATCCGAGTCTTCACGACACAGATGGCCATGGATACGCTGCGGCGGCGGCTGATCGGACGGCCTTGAATCCGGAAGCGCACATCACGAACCGGTATCCAGCCAAACTGCCAATGACGCCGCTGGTGCGGGTTCAGTTGGCGGTCGATGGGCCGGCCGTCTGGTGTAAGCTCGAATTCCTGAATCCCAGCGGCTCCACGAAAGACCGGATTGCGCGCCACATTCTCGGCAAGGCTTTCGACAGCGGCCGTTTGCCGCCCGGCGGCACGGTGATTGAAGCCTCCAGCGGATCGACCAGCATCGCGATGGCGCTGGTCTCGGCCCAGTTGGGCCTTCGGTTCATCGCGGTTCTTCCGGAGGGGGTCAGCAACGAGAGGGTGCTGATGATTCGCGCCTATGGGGGCGAGATTCACCTGACCCCGAGGGAAGATGGAATCGCCGGAAGCATGCTTGAATCGGAGAGGATGGCCGCGGAAATCGGGGCCTTTCTGCCGCGGCAATTCTCCAACCCGGAAAATGCCGAGGCTCATGAAATGGGAACGGCTCGGGAGATCCTGGAACAGATCCCCGGTCATTCGGTGGATGCCGTAGTGAGCGGAGTGGGAACGGGCGGAACGCTGGTCGGGCTGATAAGGGGCTGTAGATGTGCGCGGGCCTTTCTGGCGCGTCCGGTGGATCTGGACGCCAGGCGGGAGCAGGAATGTTGCAGTTTCAGCCGCCGCGTCCCCGGTGTGATCGAATGCGTTTCGGAGCTGTTTCGGGAACGCGATTACCCCGGCCTGACAACGATCGAGGTACCGGACCAGGAAGCCCTTGAGACCACCCGCGAACTCATCAAGCTGGGTTTTCCGGTGGGGCCGAGTTCCGGTCTGAACTATCGAGCGGCTTCGATCGCCGCACGGAGTTTGGGGGTCGGGAAGGTGGTGACGGTCTTTCCCGATCGCATGGAACGGTATTTTTCAACCGACCTGTTCGGCCCATATTCGGCCGGCTAGTCTAGGCTGTATGAGATTTTCGTAGACTGGCTCTCCGGTGGTTGGGATCTTGCGAAGGGCATCACGAGAGGATCCCAGTTCGGCTCGCGTCTGAAGATCGCTGTTTTGATGAGACTTGCCTACGTGACGCACGAACTGGGACGCCGGGAGTTCAGTACAGGCGGTAGAGCGTGCCGTGGCAAAGTGCCTCTCCCCGAATAGCCTTCGCGAATGGCAATCGATAATGGATGAATTGCTACGCTCCGCAACGCCGACGGCCGATGCCAGGGTCGCGTTTTCAAGGCAAGCAGGAGCCTTTGGAAATGCGCATACCGCAGAACTCGCCGAGCGTCGACTCGATGGCTTGCACGCGGTCGGCGGCCACTTTCAAGACGCGGCGCAGCAGTTCCGCGGCAAGCAGTGGGTCGTCTCGAAATGCGGCGGAAAGGTTGGAGCCATCGAAATACAGCGCGGCCGACGCTTCCCGGGCACGGACTTGGAACAGTGTGTCATGACGCTCCAGGAGCGCGGACCATCCGAATGCATCGCCGGGACCCAGTGATTGGATGCGAACGGAATAGGCGCGAGTCACAATCTCCACGCAGACACTGCCGGACAGCAACAGGTAGAAAGAATCGGAGCGCTGCCCTGCTTTCAGTATGGGCTGGTCCTCTTGGAACGTCACCTCGTGGGCGAGCGTAGCCAGTTTGACAAGCTGGGGCTCGGACAATCCTGCGGTGAAAGCATGTTTGGCCAGTGTTTCCTGCAACATTATGTAATCGGTTCTGCGTGCTACCAGGCGTCTTTCTTCTTTTGCAGAGACCAGAGATAGTCGGCGATCCGATGGATGTCTTCATCCGTCAGGACGGTCTTCCAGGAAGGCATGTATAACGGAGCCGCCGGCTTGGCTGGATTGTCGACGGGCGGCACCTTGCCGTTTTGGATGATCTTGATCACCTCTTCCTTGGTGAAGTCGTCCGAGGCGTGGAGCAGAGACGGCACCTCGCCGCCCTGGCTGTTGGGATTCGGTACTCCACCCTGGAGTTGCAGGCCGTGACAGCCTACGCATCCGAATCGTGCGAAACTTTGCTTGCCGGCCTCGATCGCGGCATCTTCCGGCGTGAGCGGCCTGGTCCGCTGCGAAAGGATGGACTGCGCATCATCGGCGGTGGCGGAGGCCATGAAAGCGATGAGCGCCTTTCTGGCGTTGGTCTCGAGGTCATATTCCGGCATGGTGCTCCCCGGGTAGATCAACTGGGGATTCACGAGTTGCTCGTCCAGCCAACCCGCAGAGTGCTCTTTGGCGACTCCCAACAGGTCGGATCCGCTTTTTGCTCCCACGCCGCCGATATTGTGGCAGGCGATGCAGTTCTTTTCCATGAACAACTGCCGGCCATAGCCGGCGCTGGGGATCAGCCGCACGCTGGAGTAATAGGTTCCCATCTGTTCGTTGGTCAGCGAGAGCATGTAGACGGTCAGCGCGCGCGCCTGCTCTTTCGTGAAATGGAAATTCGGCATCGGCGAGTTGCGCGATACCGTATTTGGATCCAGAAAATGGCGCTCCAGCCACGCGGGAGCGCGGTGGACTGCACCCTCTTCGGTAAGGTCCGGGCCGACCGTCCCACCCACGCCGTTCAACTTGTGACAGCCGCGGCACCCTTGCGTTTCGAACAGGCGGCGGCCATCGGTCAGCTCGGGCACGCCGGGCACTTCACCTTCTTTATGGCACCGTCCGCAGGAGGCGCGAATGTACTCCTTGGGCAGCAGCGGTTCCTGCCAGAAGGACACCCGTCCGTGCGCGTTCTGCTTGTCGGTGGCCAGCCCCTGCCCGCCGTGGCAGACCGTGCAGCCGAATTTGGCGGGGACGTGCGGAGCCAGGTTCGGGTGAAAGGCGAAGGGCTGCGGCGCATTTTTCATGGTCGGGTCTTCCACTCCGAGGTGGCACGTAGTGCAGCGGTCGACGCGCTGCAAACCCGGTAGCAGATCCTGCCGGATCACCAGGGCCGCGTTCAGCACGTCGCTCTTGGCCGCGGCGTTGGGCTCTCCCACCGATTCGAGCCGGTGGAATTCCTGCTGGTACGTTTTCCATGTCGGGGTGCCGGCTTGCCAGACGGCCCCGAGCATCAGAAAGAGCGCAACCAGGCTCAGCGCGAAGAAGAACTGCGGTAGTCTCCGTTCCATTTACTCAGCCCCCGCAATGTGAACCCATGGCGCCACGAAGGCCCAACCCGGGCCGCGGAACAGTGTCCCGACAATGATGAGGACGACATTGACCACCACGAAGAGCGTGAAGGCCCGGATGGCCCATTTCCGATCGGCCGGCCGCCGGCTGGGATTCAAATCGACGTAGGGAATGGCGAGGAGCGCCATCACGGCCAGTGCGGGCACGATGACGCCGCCCAGGAGGGCAGAATGGCTGACCAGCTCCTGGAGGCCCAGGAAGTACCAGGGAGCCTTCGCCGGATTGGGCGTCTTCGCGGGATTGGCCAACTCTTCCAGGGGCGCCTGCCAGAAGATCGAAACCGCCATCACGGTAGTGACCGTTGCCAGCAAAGCGACGCCCTCACGGAAGAAGGCATACGGATAGGAAAAGACGGTGTCCTCCTCCTCTTCCGCGCTCACGGTCTCGAAGATCGGTTTACCAGTGACTACCTCCATGAGGCCGTAGGTTTTGTCCTGCGAGGCGGGAACAGCCGGCAGTGCGGCATTCGTGTCAGGTGCTCCGATGGCGACCAGTTGTGCGGATTTGGGGTCCTTCAGTTTCCAAACCGGCCGCGAAAGCCCGCCGTCTTTGCGCACCCGCCAGAAGTGCACCATGGTCAAGAGCGTGACGAGGGCCGGCAAAACGGCCACATGAAGCACATAGAACCGAAGCAATGCCGATTCGCCCACGGTGTGGCCTCCCAGCAGCAGCTCGCGAATGCCGGCGCCCACCACCGGAGCGTAACTGCCGATGTTGGTCCCCACGGTGATGGCCCAGAAGGCGAGCTGGTCCCATGGCAGCAGATAGCCGGTGAACGAGAGTCCCAGGGTGAGGAGAAACAGGATCACTCCGATCACCCAGTTGAACTGTCGCGGCCGCTTGTAGGAGCCCGTGTAAAAAACGCGGCACATGTGCAGGAATACGCAAATCACCATTCCGTGAGCCGACCACCGGTGCATGTTGCGAAGAAAGCTTCCCAGATACACCACAAACTGGAGATCCTTCATGTCCTGATACGCCTGGGGCGGATGGGGGCGGTAGTAGAACATGAGAGCGACCCCGGTGGTGACCAGGATCAGGAAGAGGAAGAAGGTGATGAACCCCAAGTAGAACGTGTGCTTCACCTTGAGATTCTCTTTTTTCACTTTGGCGGGGTGAATGTGAAGCCACACATTGAGGAAGACGAATTCAGACTTCCCCTTGTCGGTGGACAGCGGGTCCCGCCGGAAAATCGACTGCCAGGCATCTCGTATGGGATTCATCGTCACACCATAAGGCGATAGCTTGCGGGAACGGTGTGGTCCTTGTCCACCCGTAGTTGCCCATCGCGGGCCAGAGTCACTTCGAACCATTCGAGCGGCCGCGGAGCGGGTCCGTGCAGCACCGCGCCATCGGCGGCGAAGACACTTCCGTGGCACGGACAATGGAAGCGCTCGTCATTCTGGAAGTACCCCACGGTACAGCCAAGGTGGGTGCAGACGGCGTTGACCACCGCGAAACCCTTCTCACGGTCGCGAAACACGAAGATTTTCTCTTCCGCCATGAATGTGGGCGGACCAAACGAAAAATCCGCTGGGGCGCCGATCTTGAAGGACTGCGGCGGCTCGTAAAATACGCTCGGCGTCAGATACCGGAGCACCGCTCCCAGACTCAGGCCGACCGCGGACGTCAGGGCCACCAGGCCTCCAGTGCCCCAATTCAGCAGGCGCCGTCGATTGATGTTCATTCAAATACCTCCCGCTCCTGTTGCTCCAGAGCTTCCATGGTGATGGCCTGGGTGGGACACCGCTGGGCGCAGAGCCCGCAGCGGATACACTTTTCTTCGTTCTTGATGATGGCGCCGGCCTGGCGTGGAGGCAATTCAGTGGCTGAGACGCCGTAGCGGCTTCGAATCAGAGCGTCGTACCGCTCGTCGCCTTGCACCTGGGCCAGATCCACCAGCCGGAGGCAATTTTCCGGACAGACATCCACACATCCGGCGCACAGGATGCATTTGGAGCCATCGAAAATGGTATTCACCTGGCACTTCAGGCAGCGCATCCCTTCGGCGCGTCCCTGCTGTTCATCGAATCCCAGTTCCACCTCGGCGATCCCGATTCGGCGATTGGCAGGCAGCACCGGCATGGTTTGCCGCGGGATTCCCAGAAATCCGCAGGGCATCTCCCAGTTGTTGAAGATGCGAAAACGGCTCAGCACGGTCTTGGTGCTCTTCCCGTTAAAGTAGACGTGGATGGAGCGAGCCGCGCGATGGCCGTTGGCCACGGCTTCCACCAGCACGCGTGGTCCGAATGCCACATCGCCACCCGCGAAGACACCAGGAGCCGACGTCATAAGGTTTTCGTCAATTTTCAGGATTCCGCGCGGTGTCACCTGAACCTCGTCGTGGCCGCCAAGGAAAGAGAGGTCTGCCTGCTGTCCGATAGCGAGGACTACGGTATCGCACGGGATGACCTTCTCCTCGTTGCTGAAGGCTGGATTGAAGCGGCCGTTTTCGTCGAAGACCGATACGCAGGCGCGCACCCTGAGCCCGGTCGCCACACCATCCGCACCTACGATTTCCTTGGGGCCCCACCCGTTGTCCACGGCGATGCCTTCGTGTTCCGCTTCATGCACCTCGCTTTGCCAGGCGGGCATCTGCTGGCGCGATTCCAGACTTACCAGGCAAACCTGTTCGGCGCCGGAACGCAGCGCCATGCGGGCCGCATCCAAGGCGGGTTGGAGGCTTTCGGCGCCGGATTCGTTGGCGCCCGACTCCCACGATTCATGCACCAACCGGACCGCGGCCCGCGCCACGTCGATGGCAACATTGCCGCCGCCCACGACAACCACTCGCTTGCCCAGTTCGATTTCGTAGCCCATGTTGGCATTGATCAGGAAATCGATGCCGTTGTAAACGCCCGCCAGATGCACACCCGGAATATTCAGCTCACGCCCCTTGTTGAGGCCGGTGGACAACAGCACCGCGTCGAACCGAGAACGCAGCTCGGAAAAAGAGATGTCCCGTCCCACGGTCACGCGCGTGTGCAGCGTCACACCCATGGCCAGGATGTTGTCGACCTCCATTTTGATAATTTCCCGGGGAAGCCGGAAGTGGGGAATGCCCAGGTAGAGCATCCCTCCCGGGACTGGGGCCGACTCGAAGACCTCTACCGAATACCCCAACAGGGCCAGATCGTGAGCGCAGGTGAGGCCGCACACCCCGGCTCCCACAATGGCGACTTTCTTTCCGCGTTTGGCCGCCGGCGGCAGGTTCTTACGGGCTGGGTCGTGTCCCGCGCCCAGGTTGTGACGGTCGGTGGCGTATCGTTTGAGAGCGCAGATGGCGATGGGCTCATCGATCTTGCCGCGCCGGCAGGCATCTTCGCAAGGGTGCGCGCAGATCCGCCCCAATACGTAGGCAAACGGATTGGGGGCGCGGGCCAGAAGGTACGCCTCTTCATCCCGGGAGATCCCGATGGCCTGCACGTAACGCCCGCACTCCGTGTGGATGGGGCAGGCGGTTCGGCACGGGATGTTCCGGTCGAAGTATTCCCGGTCCGGGACCGTTACGCGATAGCGCATGGAAGCTTCCTCTATTGCTTCTTCAGCTTGTCGATCTCTTCGTCGCTCAAGGCCGGGAAGAAAGACTTCGGGTTCTTGTCCTTTCGCTCGGTCTGATCGAAAACCAGGAAATCGAAGATCTGCTTTCCCTGTGCGTCGCCGATGCCGGAGTTGGGCTTGTGCATCATGCGTTTTACGTATCGCTCCCATTCATCGCGCTTCATCATGGTATTGATGGGCCGCGCAATGGTGTGGCACTTGGAGCACTTGCCGGCAAATAGCTTGTAGGCCGCCTGCTGGGGAGCCGGATACGCGCTCACGTCGATCTTGTCCGGCCCCTTATCCTGTGGAAGCACCACATTGCTCGTCTGCGACACCAATGACAGGGGCGCAAGCAGCAGCAGCGTCTGGATCAGTCTCTTCACAGTCGTCACTCCTTTACCACATCAACCGCAAATCGATATTGAAATGCTTGTCCACAGTCACCAGGCTGGATACCGGGTCTTGATCGCGCTCGTGGCCGTAGGTGACGCGCAGCACCACATTGCCCAGTTGCGTGAGCGCTTTTTCGCTGCCGACGCTCCAGGCCTCGGTATGGTTCGCAGGAGCGCCGGCGAGGGTCTGCTTCATGCGGTCGTACCGGGCCATCACCGAGAAACCGCGCTGGAGGTAGTAATCCACCTCGCCGCGATACCCATTCGAAATGAAGCGGGTGAGCGGGCCGCCTTGTTCGGTCACCCAGTCGTCGTTGTCTCGCAGATAACCGCCCAGAACATCCAGTTTGTCGAAGAACAGGTAGTTGCCGAAGACGCCGTAGCGCCGAATGTTGGCGCGATAGGTGAACTGGTCGTCGGCTCCCTGGTTCTGCACCTGATCTTTTGTGCCGCGGTAGGTCATGAAGGTGACGCCGCCATCGGGGCCGAACCAGTAATCCGCGTCTAACCAGTAATCCTTGGAGTTCTTGGTGGAATCGAAGAGAATTTCGCTGCCGTCGGCGTTCAGGCCGTTGGTGGCTTTGGCCGAGACCGCGAACACCTGCTTGAAGTAGTTCGAGGCCCACGTGTATCCTACGTCGACGCCCACCGGATGCTGGTCCAGGGAGAAGTTCGTCGGGCTGGTGTTCTCCAGCAGAGGCGGAGGATCGGGGAAGAGACTATAGAACATCGCTGCCCGCGTGCCTTCGCCCTCCTGCAGGTGCATTTCGCCGGCTTTGATGAAATAGCTGCTGTTGGCGCGACCGGCGGTGTAGCTCATGAATGCCTGTTCCAGGTCGCTGCTGCCGCCCTGATACAGTTCGAACTGGGTGAAGTAGGAAAAGCCGGTGTCCGGCACTGCCCCGCCCGAAAACAGCGCGGCTTCATCCAGATTGAAGCTGGAACTCGAAACCGGACTGGCGCCGCCACCCGTCGTTTTATCCACCGTGAAGCTGCCCTGGGTGATGATCGCCAGCGTATTGATAAGGTTGAATTTGATGTCATTGCCCAAGGTGGCGACTTTGGGCGCCGGCTTGGTTCCATCCATTTCGTCGGGAGGCATGCGGTACCCCAGCCGCTTGAACAGATAGCCGGTCTTATTGAGGACCGGCGGAATGGTGTGGCAGGCGTAGCACTTTACGCCATACTTCCGGGCAAACGCCGGAATCGCCTGTCCCGGCTGCGGAGCCAAGACAGCGTAACCCAGGGCTGCTACAACCGGCGTGACAACCGGGAGCCAGGACCTTCTTCGCGGTAGAGCCATGGCGCTATGGAAGGCACGCCGATTACCAAACAAGGACTCCTTTATCTCAATTGATTAGATGACTCCTAAACCAGATATGGGGAGCTGATTCCCCGATATCCCTTACGAGTTGTGGAATCTATTCCCCAGCCTGCGGGTCCCGCTCTCGTTTGAGGAGGGCGTAGAACGTCTTGCGATCCACGCCAGCCTCGCGCGCCGCGGCGCTGACATTGCCGTCACAACGAGCCAACAGGGATTGGGCGTAGGAGGCTTCGAAGTTCGCCAAATACCGTTCCCGCGCCTCTTTCCACGGAAGGCTGGAAAGCTGGCAGGCCGCCTCGGCCGGCTGCAAGTCGTCAGCGATGTCTTCCGGCTCCAGAATGCCGCCCGGATGAAGCGCCGTGAGCCTTTCCATCAAGTTCTTGAGCTGCCGGACATTGCCCGGCCACGGCTGCTTGAGGAGCGCTTCATAGAACCGTGGCGAGGCCGAGAGGCTCTTACCGAAGCGACGGGAAAACCGCTCCAGGAAGAAACCGGCCAGGCGCGGAATGTCCTCCAGCCGTTCTCGCAACGGGGGCAGCTTCACCGTGATCACACCGAGCCGGTAGTAGAGTTCTTCGCGAAATGTGCCGGCCTTGATCTTGGCTGCCAGATCCTGGTTGGTGGCGCACAAAATACGGCAATCCACGTGCACGGGCTCGATGCCTCCCAGGCGCCGCAGTTGGCGCTCTTCGACGAAGCGAAACAGCCGCGTTTGCAACTCGACGCTCAGGTCGCCGATCTCGTCCAGAAACAGCGTGCCGCCATCGGCCGATTCGATCAGACCTTTCTTGGTGCGTTCGGCTCCGGTGAACGCTCCGCGCACGTAACCAAACAACTCACTCTCGATGAGAGAACCTGGCAGGGCACTGCACTCGACTGCCACGAAGGGCCGGTTCTTACGCGGGCTCTGGTTTTGGATGTAACGGGCCATGACCTCCTTGCCCGTGCCGCTCTCCCCCAGGATCATGACCGTGGCATCGGTGGCGGCGGCTCTCTTGGCCTTGTCGGTCAACTCCAGCATGACGGCGCTTCGGCTCTCCGGTTGATCGGATTCACCGAGGGCCACCAGCCTTTCTTTCAGCCGGTCAACCTCGTGCTCCAGCTCGGCGTGGGAAAGGGCCCGCTTCACCACCAGTAAAAGGTCTTCCCGTTTGAATGGTTTCTGGAGGTAATCGAAAGCGCCGTTGCGCATGGCCAGCACCGCTCCCTCGACCGATCCGAACGCCGTCAGAAAAACGATGGGGATGCCGGGGTGCGCCTGGTGCAGCCGCGCGAACACTTCCTCCCCCGACATTTCGGGCATCTTCATATCCAGCAGAACCAGGTCGGGGGGCCGTGCCAGCGCATCCGCCAAGCCCTTAACCGGATCGGCGTATGGCGTCACGGTGGTGTCGGGAATCTTCACCATGCGCTGGATGTTCTCGCCCATCGCCGCCTCGTCGTCAATTACGAAAATGCGATTCACGCTTGGTTCCCTCCGGCAAACCAATGGTAGGGTTGGCCCCGCGTAAAGCGCGCAGGGGGTATCTCGACCACGAAACTGGCGCCGCCGCCGATCCTCTCTTCATACCACAGGCGGCCGTCGTACATATCGAGAAGGCTGGCGCCCAGGAAGAGTCCAAGCCCCAACCGCTCCCGCCCGGGGCTCTGGGAAATGAACGGCTCGAACAGGTGCTCCCGGATGCTCTCGGGAACGCCCGGTCCATTGTCTTCAATATGGAGCACCACCTTGGCTCCCGCAGTGCGGTACGGCTCCAGCCGGATCCAGATTGTCGCGCCCTCGCGGCCTTTGAGCGCGTCCAGGGCGTTGCTCAGCAGACCGCGAACCACCTCGCTAACCACGTGCCCGGGCACGTTGACGCGAGGAACATCGGCGAGTTCCTGGACCAAACAAACTCCCTGCCCATTGGCCGACGACATCAGTGCGGCCGTCGCTTCCTGCAAGGCCTCAGCGGGAGCCGCGGGCTCGAAGGCTTCGCTCCCACGCTCGCGCCGCAATGTCTGAAGCAGTGTACGCGCGATGTTTCCCATGTACCGCATTTCCTTCAGCATCTGCTGGAGATCGGCACAGAGCGTTGCATCAGACTTCCGTTCCTCCAGCAGCACTTCGGTGCGGCTGGTGACGATCGCCAGCGGATTGTTGAATTCGTGCATGAAGCCGGCCGTGAATTGGCCCAGGAGCGTCAGTTGATGCGACAAGCGCGCCTGCTGGTCGGCGGCCGACAATTCCTCCCGCAATCGTACCGTTCGATAGCGCACGGTATCCAACTGGAGTTTCAGCTGTTCCACCTCTTCCCGGGCGCTACTGGCCTCGGAAAGAGCTTGACTCCGGCGACGGCTGGAAAACCAGAGGGCGGGCAGTGGCGCGAGCGAGCAGGCCGCTACGAAAGCCATGCCGGTCGCCAGACTGGAAGGAGGCAGAATCCATCGCAGAAACCAGCTAAGTGGCAATACCCAGACCCCGCTGAGCCAGAGCAAACAGCGTTGCCAGGCATTTAGGCGACCAGCCGAGCTGTTTCCGCTCCGCGGTTCAGGCATAAGGACAGGTTGCTGCGACCCTGCGCATTCTAGCATGGAGCCTTAGACACCACGGACTGGAGGGTTGCGGCCGGGCTGAATTGCATCTTTCAAGCCAATCCGCTAATCTCTATAGAGTAGCGGTAGATCAATCTCTATCAGATATTAGGTGATTTATGGCCCTGGCGACAGAGGAATTGCTGGAACAACGGGAAGCGTTTGAAGGCGAGCACGACCGGGTGGTGCGGACAGAGATCGAGACCTTCCGGGAACGGGCCGCGCAATTTCTGGCAGGAGACATCTCGGAGGATGACTTCCGGCCATTCCGGCTGAAGCACGGGATTTATGGGCAGCGGCAAGCGGGCGTGCAGATGGTCCGTTGCAAGCTGCCCAGCGGCATGGTGACCGCGCGGCAGATGGAACAACTGGCGCACATCGCCCGCGAGTTCGGTGGCGGCCGGGGACACCTGACCACGCGGCAAAATATCCAGTACCACTTCGTGCCGCTGGCGCGCGTGGCGGACCTGATGCACCTGATGGCCGATGCGGGCCTGACCAACCGCGAAGCCTGCTACAACACGGTGCGCAATGTGACCACGTGCGTATGGGCCGGCATCGCGCAGGATGAAGTATTCGATGTGCGGCCGTACGCGCAGAAAATCGCCTACGCCTTCCTGCGCAAGGATCTGACCACCAACCTGCCGCGCAAGTTCAAGATCGCCTTCGACGGCTGCGCGGGACACGATTGCATTGTGGGCGCCATCAACGATATCGGGCTGCGGGCCGTCGTCCGCGACGGGAAGCGGGGATTCCGCATGGTGATCGCGGGCGGTCTCGGTCCTCTGCCCATGGAGGCGCAACTCTTGGACGAGTTCGTACCCGAGGAACGCCTGCTGAACCTGTGCGAGGCGATCGTCCGGGTATTCAACCGCTACGGAAACCGCGAGAACAAGAACAAGGCGCGGATGAAATTCGTGATGCGCGAGCGCGGCTTCGCCTGGCTGAAGGAACAGATCGATAAGGAATATGCCGAAGTGCTGACGCATGGCGGGATCGCATGGCCGGAGATGGTGCCGGAGGGATTCGGCGGATACCAGTCGCGGCCGGAAGCCCTGGGCGACGGCTCGCTGCTGCCGGTAGTGGGCAACGGCGCATCGGGCGACGCGGCATACGACGCATGGCTGCGGACCAACGTGCGCGAGCAGCGTCAGACGGGCTACGCGGCGGCGGTGGTGCGCGTGGAGCAGGGGAACCTGACGGCGGACCAGATGCACGGGGTAGCACGAATTGCGGCCGCGGCCGGCGATGGGCTGGTGCGGATCGGCATCGACCAGAACCTGCTGCTGGCGTTTCTGCCGCTGGGGCGGCTGCCGAAGGTGTATGCGGCGCTGCGGGAAATCGGACTGGGGGAGGCGGGAGCGCGGGAAATCGACGATGTCACGACGTGCCCAGGAGCGTACTCGTGCAACCTGGCGCTCACGAAATCGATGAACCTGGGCGAGGCGCTGGCGGAAGCCGTGAGGGCGTACGACGATCCGGAGGTCAAGCGGCTCTCGATCAAAGTCAGCGGCTGCCCGAATTCCTGCGGGCAGCACTGGATCGCGGACTTCGGCTTCTACGGGAACGCGCGGAAGATCGACGGGAAGGAAGTGCCGTACTACCTGATGCTGTTGGGCGGCGGGTACGACGAGCAGGGAGTGATGCGTTTCGGCCTGGCGGTGCAATCGATTCCGGCGCGTCTGGCGCCGGTTGCCGTCGAGCGCGTGCTGGATCATTTTGTGTCGAATCGCCTGGCGGGCGAGAGTTTCCGGCAATACGTGATGCGGCACAAGGCGGAGACATTCCGTCTGATGACGAACGACCTGGCGAAACCCGCGGAACTGTTTCCGGAGATCTACAAGGATTGGGGCGACGACGAGGCGTACTCGCTGCAGTTGGGACGCGGCGAGTGCGCGGCGTAGGGGGCGGCCGAAGCCTTCGATCCTCAGCGGCTGCGCGACGGTCCGGCGGCCGCCAGTTCCTGGGCCGGTGGATTTTTCGCACCCGGTCTCCAGGCACGAAAGACAATTGCGCTCTCAATCTGCAGAGCCTTCAAATCGGTACTTTCGATGCGCCGCACGCCATCCTCAACGGCGACGCTGTCAAGAATGAACTGGACGCGAGGATCGTCGCTGGCAACAGCCTCCACTTTTGAGAACTCCTGAAGGGCCTTCCTGCCAATCGACTTCACGAGGAGATCCACAAGTTCCCGCAGGACCTTGAGGTTGCCCGCCTCAAGCCACGGGGCGGAGGCAACCAGGTCCCACGTACCAGGGGCATCGGCTCGCATGAACGGAGCATCGGCTCGCATGAAGAGAGCAAACAACGTAAAATCGCCTTTGCGCGCGGCGATTTTATGCATCGCCCCGCGGAGATCGCGGGTTGCGATCATAGAACCTCCAGGAGTCTCTCTACGCACTGTACCATGTCCACCGCCCTCTGTCCGGTCGATAATCGATTGGCCTGATAGCGTTTTTCGGGACTCCAATCGAGTACCTTCGACCACTCCGCCATACGATTCGTTCTTACGCGATCCGCGATTCCCGAAAACCGAAGAAGAATTTCGAGATTGTGGGTCTTCAGCGACTGCAAACCCTCGAAATCCTTCCCGCTTTCCGGAAAACCCGGCCACCTTAAGGTTCGACAAATGCGGGCCTTGAGCGCGAGTTCAATAGCGTACCCGCACAAATACCACGCGCCGTCGAAGCGCTTGGCCCGCAAGAGCACTTGAGCGTCCCGAAGGCGCTTACGGGAGATTGTTCGCAGTTCTTTCGTAGAAATCATTGTTATGGGCGCGGCCCAAAAAACCGGCGGAAATCAAACGAGGATTAGATCACATCCGTGCGGCTCGCACAATGCCGGAGGCATCAAGCGCGGAAGCCGGCCCCGTCCTTCCGGGCTTGGCCAAGCGCGGTGAGGCGGCGGCGGCCGAGTTCCGCCACCGCTCAATGAATGGATCCGCCGGCATGAAAGATTCGAAGCGGTTCTGTTCAATGAGTGTAACCGAGTGGATGGGGAGAACGTTCACTCGCGCCGAGACCTGTCCCGCTGGGCGCGCGCCATTTCCAGTCTCCTGCGTGCCTCGGCGAAATCCGGCTTGATGCGGAGTGCCTGCGAGAACTGGGCGATGGCTTCGTCGAGCCGGCCGGTGCTCACCAGGAACGTGGCCAGATTGTAGTGGACCCCGGCATCGTCGGGTTTCACGCGCGCCTCGGCGCGGAATTGCGCGAGGGCTTCGTCCAATCTTCCGCGGCTCAGCAGAATCAATCCCAGGCTGTGGCGGGCCTCCGCGTTTTCGGGCTGCAGGCGGATGGCTTCAGAGAACTGGGCCACCGCTTCGTTCGTCCGCCCCACCGCGGCGAGCACGCGGCCCAGGTTATAGTGCGCGTCATCGTCATCCGGGCGCAGTTGGGCCGCCGCCGAGAATTGGACCAGAGCTTCGTTGGTCCGGCCTTCCACCACCAGCAGCGCGCCATATCCGGCGTGCGCGGGTCCGTTCGAAGGCAGCAGCCGGAGCGTCGATTGATATTCCCGCTCCGAATCGTCGAGTTTTCCAAGACGCCTGAGGGCCAGCGCCAGGTTGGCGTGCGCCTCCGGATAAGCCGGTTTGATGCGGAGCGCCTCCACGGCGTGTCCCAAGGCGTCCTGGTTCCGCATGAGCGTGAGGTCGTATTGGGCCAGATTATTGTGCGCGATGTAATTGCCGCTGGTGACCCGGGCGGCGTGCTGAAACAACGATCCGCTATCGGCCCAGTATCGCAGTTGACACCACGTCAAGACGGAGCATCCCGCCACCGCGAAGACGGCCAGAGCAGTCCTGGCGCGAGGGTACCGGCGGAGAGCGTCCGCGGCTCCCCAAGCGAGCATGATGCCAAGGCCGGTCATGGGCACATAGGTGTAGCGGTCCGCCGAAGACTGCGCTCCTACCTGAACCAATCCGATTACGGGAACGAGAGTTCCGAGATACCAGAACCATCCGACCGCGAGATAGGGATTGGCGCGCGCCCGGAAGACGACGAGCACGGTGATTCCCACCAGCAGCGCGGCGGCCGCCGCTACCTGCCACATGGGCAACTCGAATCGGTATGGGTAAAACACCGCAAGGTTGACGGGCCAGAACATTTTGACGATGTACGAGGCATACGCGGCCACCGCGTTTTCGATGCGCAATCCGAAGGGGATCGCCGATAGCGATCTGACGGTATAGCTTCGTTCCTGGGCCAAGAACGTCAACAGCGCGGCGCCGCCCGCCAGGGCGAAAAACGGCAGCTTCTCCCAGAGGATGGCGAGGCGATTGGCGCGGCGCAGCGGCCAGACATCCAACAGCAGCAGCACGAAGGGAAACGTGACGATCATCGCCTTCGACATGAGGCCGAGGCAGAATGCCGTGAGGACCAGCAGGTAGCGGACCACGTCCGGTTGGCGCGCATAGCGGGCGTAGCCATAGAGCCCGAGGAACCAGAACAGCGCGCACAAAACGTCCTTCCGTTCCGAGATCCAGGCCACCGATTCGACATGCAGCGGATGCAGCGCGAAGAGAAACGCGACAAAAGCGCTGGGCCAGCGGGCCGCGGTCAACCGTTTCAGGGCGGCGAACAGAAGCAAAGCGGCGCCGGTGTGGAGCAGGACGTTGGTGGCGTGGCTCCATCCACTACGCATTCCGAACCACTGACTATCGGCCATGTGCGACAGCCAGGTCAATGGCGACCAATTCGCGGCGTGAAAGGAAGTGAAGGCCCAGGCGACGCCATCCCACGTGAGCCCGTTGCGCACGTGGAAGTTTCCGGTTACGTAATCGGGATCGTCATAGTTCAGGAAATCAAAATGCACCGCCTGGCTGTACACGGCCAGCGTGACGGCGGACAAGAGCAGGCAGAGATACAGATCGGGATGGCGGTTTCGGGCCAGTACGGGCGTGGCGGTTGGGGGGTGGTCTCTTTTGGGCTTGGTAACGGTCTTGCGCGGTTTCCCCATTGCACTAATGGAATTCCCATATTCGCATGGGCCATCACTGCTTGACGTAGCGCATTTCCTGGTCCGGGCGGTGCATGACCAGAGCCTTGCCATCCAGCGTTAGACGTTCATCGGTGAAGCGCATTTCCGAAATGGCGTTGCCATTGATTTCGAAGGTGAAATCGTCATGCGCGGGGTTCAAATCGAATGGCTTGGTGGAAAGGTTGTAAACGCCGACGAGGAAGGCGGCGCTGCGCGCGGGGTTGGTCTTGGGGAATTCGGCAACGCCATCGGAACCAGTGGTCGCGGGCAGGTTGCCCTTTTCGGTAAGAAGCACTACCTCAATGTTCGGAACGGCTTGCCCGCCGGGCGCCAGAACATGGATGTGGATGGCCGCGGCTTCAGTGGCCGCGCTGCGGAGCAGGCGAAACGGCGGCGCATGCTTATCCGGAGCGCTATTGAGAACGACGGCGTTACCCTGACCGCGCCAGGTTCCCTTGCCCCAATAATCGGCGGCTCCATAGGAAAGCATGAACTCGAAGCTGCCATCGGGCTTGAGGAGCAATTCCGACCCCACCTCGCGGACATTCTGCAGGTAATAGTGACCGGAGCGATCAGCGGTCTGCGCGGCGGAGACTCCGATTGCCAGTAAAGCCAACCATGCGATGCGCATTTCCCGAGTACGAGCATATCAGGGAAATCGAAGGAGGAAAGGGATGCAGCCTATGGGTCAATCCTTTCGGGCAGCTAACTCGGCCTGGAGTTGGCGGTACGCGAATTCTTCGAAATTGGTCTTGATGCGCTGGCGGCCTTCGCTGCGAGGGTCGCCGGGGCGCGGACCGTCCTGCTTGAGAGCGCGGCCCAGCAGAGTGGTGGCTTCGCTATCGCTCGGTTCGCGTTGAACGGCGTTGCGAAAGCATTCCACGGCGCCTTCAAAATCCTTCGAACGCCAAAGAGCATAACCGAGATTGAAGTAATAGTCGGGATCGGCATCGTCGCCTTCAATGGCCTTGCGGAAGGCGGCAATGGCGGCAGGCAGGTCGTTATGGCGCATCCGGGCTGCGCCGAGGTCGTTGTAGACCTCGTTGAGGGGTACGGCTTCGGCGACCAGATCGAAGGATTGCGCGGCGGCGTTGGCATCGCCGCCATAATAGCGGCACAGGCCGAGGAAGAACTGGGACTGGTAATAGCGCGGATTCCCGGGGGCGACGCGTTCAAACCAGGTGGCGGCGGCCTTATAATCCTTCTGGTCCCAGGCTTCCTTGCCGAGATGGAAACAGGGTGGGGAGAACTTGCCGTCGAGGCGCGCGGCTTGAGTGAAGAGCCGATGGCGCTGTTCGGGAGCCGCCGCCAGCAGACCGCGCGCGTAACTCTCCATGGCGTCCAGGCGGGTTGCGGGATGCAGGCCCACAAAGTCCTCTTGAGAAATGTGCGTCTGGGGATCGATCTCGCGAAACGACTCCCAGCCGAGCTGGACTTCCATGCCGGGAAGTTCCTCCAACGCTCCGACCTGGCTGAAAACGGTACTTTGGTGCGTATGCTTCAGATCGAGAATCCGGCCGATGACGCGAAGCGACCCCTTGGAGGCGTCCTTGGCGTCCGCGTCGGGCTGCTGCTGGTACTCGCCATAGATCACGATGGAGGCGTCGAGAGACTGGCCGATTTTGATAATAGAGGCGTGGGTGAGTTGCGCTCCGGGATGGAGGGAAGCGCGCCGGTATCCTTCCAGGCGGTCTTCCCGGTTCAATACCAGAAGTCCCTGGGAGGCGAGAGCGTCGCGTACGGTTTCGGCGATGCTCTCGCCGATCCAGTCGAGGTTCGCCGCCGCCGAGTGATTGGCGAACGGGAGAACCAGGACCGTTTCGGCACGAAGAGCGCAGCAAAGAAGTAGCGCCAGCGTGAGGGAACGCACCACAAACAGTTTACAGTTTTCAGTTCACAGGTAACAGTTTTACTGTCAACTGTGAACCGTCGACTGTGAACTTCTTCAGTTCCCGGCGTTGGTGCTGGGCTCAGTCACCACCAGCTTGGTATTGGTGCCGCCGAGGCGGATTTCCTGGACGCGGGTTTTGCCGTCGGAGACGGTTGTGCGAACGCTGGTCTGGGCGAATTTTTCCTTTACGGTCTCCACTTTCACCGGAGTGCGGGTGTCGGTTTTGCCATTGATGATGACGGCGTTCTGGTCCACAAGCTCCACCTTGTAATCGCCCGGCTTCAACTCCGTGTTGCCGACGGTAGCGGGATTGTAGAGCGTGATGGTGTACGTCTTGCCGGCGCATACTGCCAGCGCAACGGCGGCGAAAAAGAGCACAAGCGTCCTATGCATGTAAATTGCCTCCAACCTTAAGTTTTCGATGATTTTTTGTAGTTCGGATCCGGCTACATCAGCTAATACGAACGAACCCCGGAAATGTTCGCAGAGAGTTACAGGTTTATTTGTTAAGGATCGAGAGAAACGAGCGAACGCGCGCAACGGCAGCGTCCCGCACGCTGGGAGAATCGCCGAAGCCATGGAGCCATTCGAGGCCGGCTTCGCGGCGAAACCAGGTGAGCTGGCGCTTGGCGTAATTGCGCGTGTTGCGTTTGGCGTAGAAGACTGCGTTGTGAAGGTTGATCTCGCCCGAGAGCAACTGGAGAGCCTGTTTGTATCCGTGCGATTCGAAGGGCTTGGCGGAAGGCGCGAATCCCAGGGAGAGAATGTGGCGCACCTCGTCCACCAATCCGCCCGAGAACATATCTTCGCAGCGCGCGTCGAGCCGGAGGTAAAGCGCCTCCCGATCGGGCATCAGACCGAGTTTCAAGATGCGGTATCCGGTGAGCGAGTCGCGGCCTTCGCCGAACAGTTCACTCACCGGACGGCGAGTGAGAAGACAGACTTCCATGGCGCGCGTGATCTTGGGCACATCGTTGGGATGGATCTTGCCGGCAGCGACGGGGTCGACGCGCGTGAGCAGGCGATGGAGCGAGCCGGCGCGGCGCGTCTCGCGCGCGGCCAGACGGCGCCGCAGATCGGGATCGCGAGACGGACCGGCGAACAAGCCGTCTAACAAAGCACGCAGATAAAATCCGGTCCCACCCGCGACGATGGGGAGGCGGCCGCGCGCGGAGACGGCCGCGATGGCGTCGCGAGCCAGACGGGCATACTCGCCGGCGGTGAATAGCTGGTCTGGGTCGACGATGTCGATGAGGTGATGAGGAATGCCACGCCGATCGGATAACGGGAGCTTGGCGGTTCCGGTATCGAAGTGGCGAAAGACCTGCAAGGAGTCGCAATTGAGCACCTCGCCCGGGAATTCGGCCGCCAGGCTCAGGGCGAGGTGGCTTTTTCCGGAGCCGGTGGGACCAACCACCGCAACCAGGGGGCGCAGCGGCGCGTCAAGGGAATCAGGCGGGTCTTCGCGGAGTGGATGAGGGAACGGATTTTCACACACGGAAGGGTTCCTGGAAATTTGCTGCCGTGACCCCGTTATACAATAAGAGGGTGGTTTTCGGCCAACTGGGTGCACCGAAAGGTCGAGAGAAGGTAAAGATCCCCATGATTCGCTCCGCTAAAGCAGTTCTCCTGATAGCCGCGCTGGGTTCGGTCTCGATCGCGCAGACCCCTAAGCCGCAGACTCCCACTCCCACGTCCACGCCGTCCAACGCACCGGACGACAAGGCTGGGGCCTATTACAACTTTGCCATGGGCAGGCTGTACGGGGAAATGGCGGGGGCGCAAGGCAACCGCGAGTACGCCAATCGTGCGGTGAAGTACTACCAGGAAGCGCTGAAGCTGGATCCGTCCTCGCCCATGATCGCCGACGAGCTGACGGATCTGTACGTCCACCTGAACCGTTTGCAGGATGCCATCACGCTGGCTGAGGACATGCTGAAGAAGGATCCGGACAATGTGAACGCCCGGCGCATCCTGGGAAGCGTGTACTTGCGGATGGCGCAGAGCGGACGGGACGCGGATGCGTCGCTGCAGAAGGCCATTGAGCAGTACCAGAAGATTACCCAGAAAGATCCCAATGACGCGGACAGTTGGACGACGCTAGCCGACCTGTACAACGCGGCCAACAACTCCACGGAAGCGGAGAAAGCCTTCAAAGCGGCATTGAAGGCCGACCCGGCCAATACCGACGCGCTCAAGGGTTTGGCTAAACTGTACATGAGCGCGGGCGATGCCAGGAGCGCCATCGAGAGTCTGAAGGCGGCCACCGACAAGAGTCCCAGCGGTGAGACTCTGGCCGAGTTGGGGTCGGCGTATTCGGAAGCGGGAAAGCACAATGAGGCCATCGATGCACTTCAGCGTGCGTCGGAATTAGCTCCGGACGACGACAAGATTGCGGCATCCCTGGCGGACGAACTCTTGTTTTACGCCAATCCTCCGAAGCTCGATGAGGCAAAGGCCATTTATGAACGGCTGGCGGCGGAAAACGGGCGGGAGCCGGCGTTTCAGTTGCGGTTGAGTCAGATCTACCAGGAACAGCACGACCTGGTGAAAGCGCGCACGGCGGCCGATCGCGCCAAACAACTGGAGCCGGAAAACATCGATGTGCGTATCAACGATGCGACGCTGTTGGACTCCGAAGGCAAGCCGGACGCTGCCATTGCGGTTTATAAGGGACTTGTGGACGATCTGGGCCGCGCTCCATCGTCCGACGACAAGGTTCGAAAGCTGCGGCTGGGGCTCCTGAGAGACATCGCGCAGGATTATGAAAAGGGTAAGCGGTGGCCCGAGGCGGCGCAGACGCTCGATGATGCCGAGAAACTCGCCTCCACCAATGAGGAGAAGGCCAGCGTCGATTTCTCGCGCGGCGCCATGCTGGAGCGGCAGAAGCAATACGACGCGTCGGAGAAGCAGTTCCGCAAAGTGCTGGAGCTTGATCCCAAACATATCGAAGCCATGAACTATCTGGGCTACATGCTGGCTGACCGGAACGTGAAGCTGGACGAAGCGGCCCAACTGGTGAAGAAGGCGCTGGATGTGCAGCCGGACAATGGCGCGTTTCTCGATAGCATGGGTTGGGTCTGCTACCGCCAGGGCAAGTATGCGGAAGCCCAGAGATTGCTGGAACGCGCGTTGGAACATCAGCCGGATCCCACGATTCACGATCACTTAGGGGACGTCTTCGCCAAGCTGGGCCGCACGAAGGAAGCGGTTGCGCAATGGCAGGCGTCGCTGAAGGAAGCGCAGAACCCCGCACAGACGGATATCGACCAGGAAGAGATGGCGCGAGTCAACAGGAAGTTGGACGAAGCACAGGCCAAACTAGCGAAGGAAAACCACAACTAAGCCGCTAGCCTCATCCCAAAACCGTGAAGACCGTGCGCAAGCGGTCTATCTGCGAATCCTTGTCCAGTTTCACTTAAATACTGTAAATATGCTATTTTCATGTACTTGTCTGCGGATTGCAGGGCGGAAACCTATCGTTTTCGAGACTTCTGTGGGATACTCGATGATAGAAACAGACAGGTTTTCAAGCCAGAATGTCCCTGTTGGACGACGCAGTCACCAAATATAACAAACTACTGGAAAGTGGTCCGTTCCGCGATCTCGCGTGGGCGGAGGCTTTGCACCAACGCATGGAGACTTTGAAGCTTTCCGCGGGTGGAAGGCTGATTTGTCCGTTTCTGCGGCCGAACTTCGTGAGCCGCCGCCAATATGAGTCGCTGGTTCGCGGCGGTGAAGCGTTGGTAGGAGCCATCGACCGGATGGAGCAATTGGTCCTGGCGAATCCAGCGCTGCTCGCCCGGCTGGAACTGCTGCCGGCGGAGAAGATGTTGGCGGCCATCGACCCCGGATACCAGGCCCTCGAAGTGGCGGGACGCCTGGATACGCACCTGAACAACGGCCATCTGCACTTTGTACAGTACAATGCCGATTCGCCGACCGGCGCGGGATACGCCGATGCGCTGTCGGAGCTGTTCTACGACCTGCCGCCGGTGAAGGAATTCCGCAAGAAGTATTCGCTCTCCAAGGTGGGCAGCCGGAAACACCTTCTGCACGCTCTGCTGAAATCGTACAAGCAGTTCGGCGGCGCGAAGAAGCCCAACATCGCGATCGTGGAATTCCGCGCGCAGTATCACTCGGGGCAGAGCGAATTCGAATGGTTCCGCGATTTCTTCCGCGACGAAGGCTACGCGGTGGAGATTGTGTCGCCGGAACAGCTCGAATACCGCAACCGGGTGCTGCGCAAGGGCGCATTCGAAATCGACGTGGTGTACCGGCGGGTGGGCGTGCAGGAGTTTCTCATCCGGTTCGATCTGTCGCATCCGCTGGTGCAGGCGTATCGCGACCGGGCGGTGTGCGTGGTGAACAGTTTCCGATCGGAACTGGCGCACAAGAAGGCGATGTTCGGCCTGCTGACCGACGAAACGCTGACCGGAAAATTCCCAATCGCCGAACGCAAGGCCATTCGCGACCATGTGCCGTGGACACGGCTGGTATCGGCGGCGAAGACCACCTACGAGGACAAGCCGATCGACCTGCCCGAATTCATCGCGGCCAACCGCGAGAAACTGGCTCTGAAGCCGAACGACGACTACAGCGACCTGCACACGTACTTCGGCTGGGAGATGGACGGCCCCTCATGGGACCGGGCGCTCAAACAAGCCATGCGGGCTCCCTACGTGGTGCAGGAGCGGGTGCAGCCCGAACGCAGCATTTTCCCGATGATGAATTTCGGACACCTGGAGTTCCGGGAGATGCAGGTGGATGTGCATCCACATGCATACCTGGGCAAAGTGCAGGGATGCTCGACGTGGCTGTCGGCGGGCACAGGCGGGTTCTCGACGGCGTCGGGAATTGTGCCCACGTTTATTCTGGACGCGAAATAGCTGTATTTGTGGCGGCACGCACTCTTGCGTGCCGCGTCCCCACTCATGGGTACGCCCGGCCAGGCATCCGCGGTCCGCCAGGCATCCCGGCGAGCGAAAGCTAAAAACCGGACTCAGCTTGACACAGAACCGCGACCGTTAGGGAGCGGCCCGAGCGAGAAGAACTTAGCTATGTCTCCCGGACCTTCATGCTTCCGCGGCCACCGGCTCCGGGATCGGGCGCCCTGGAGTACGTCGGCCACTTTACAACTTCGTAAAACTCACCGTCGCCCGCAGGTTGGCGACGCCGGCGGCATAGCGGGTGTCGGAGACCGCGAACGGGACGGCATCCTCCAACCAGTCGTGCCAGACACCGTCGGGATCGTGAGACGCCACGGTCAACGTGTACTCCTTCTGCGGGCAGAGTTCGCAGCGAAATGCGAAGGTGATTTCCAGGGTGTCGCCGGCGGCGCACGGCCCCAGCTTGAGCTTTTCGAGTTCGGTGTTGGTGCCGTAGACGTTGAGGCCGACGCAGGTGCGGATCATGATGCCGATCACGGGATCGTCCACGGCATCGCGGTAGCGCACCACGATTTTGACAGCGGCCAGTTCGCCGGAGCGCCAGACCATGGTGGGGCGTCCGTTTTCGCCGATGGTGTCGATGCGCAGCACTTCGGCGCGTCCATCGCCGCGGCGCACGCGCGGCGCCAGGGCCGGCGTGACGGTTGCCCCCCACTCGCGGAACCTCTGAGCGATGTGCGTGCGGTAGGCGGAGAGCACTTCACCGGGGTCGCCGCGGCCGGCGAGGCGCCCGTCGCGAAGCCACCAGATTTCATCGCAGAGCTGCGTCAGCAAATCTTCCTCGTGCGAGACCACCAGCGTGGTGGCGCCCGAACGGCGGATACGATCGAGAGCGAACTCGGCGCGCCCGCGGACCAGAGCGTCGTGCCGGGCGAAGGTGTGTTCAATGAGCAGAACGGCGGAGAGCGAGAGCGTGAGCGGGTCGAGAGGTCCGAGCAGGCGCGCGGGACCGGAGGCTTCGACGGCGCCGCTCTGGGGCTGATCGAGCGAGGCGGCGAGGCGCAGCAGTTTCCCCTTACCGGAACCGTTTTCACCAATGATTCCGATGACCACTCCATCGGGGGCGGAGACATCGAAATCGATCAGCGGGGAAGCAGTCACGTGGCGGAATGCGAGGGCCATAAGGTGTACACCACGATAGAATAGCAACAGTCACGATGGACGATCCGAAAGTGCTCGACCGCATGCGCGCCGACTGGAATGAGCGCGCGGGAGAGGATGCCTATTACTACGTGGCGTTCGGCCGCCGCGACCAGGACGACGAGGAGTTCTTCGCCACCGGTAAGGAAATGGTGGTCGCGCTGGAGATGGAGTTGAAGCGCCTGCGCGGACGGGACCGGGCCCTCGAAATCGGGTGCGGACCGGGAAGGCTGATGCGTCCGCTGAGCCGCCACTTCGCCGAAATCCACGGCGTGGACGTCTCCGATGAGATGGTCCGCCTGGCGGCGCACCGGCTGCGCAACACGCCCAACGCGCATCCGCATCGGAGTTCGGGATCGGACCTGGCGCTGTTTCCCGATGAGACGTTCGACTACGTGTACTCCTACGCGGTGTTCCAGCACATTCCCAGCCGCGACGTGGTGCTGCGGTATTTGCGGGAAGCGCGCCGTGTGCTGAAGACGGGCGGCATTCTGCGCTGCCAGATCAACGGTCTTCCTCCGCACGCCCGGCAGTACGACACGTGGAGCGGCGTGCGCTTCTCGCCGGAGGAGATCGCTCAGTTTGCGGCCGGCGAGGACTTCCAGTTGCTGGCGCTGGAACAGATCTGGACGCAGTACATGTGGATCACGTGCCGCAAGCGCGAGGCAGGCTGGACGCAGAGCCTTTCGGAACGAACGGTGGACCCCAGCGCCGCGCGGATCCGCAACGTGGGCAATGCTTCCACCGGCGAAGCGGTGGCGCCGGCGTCGGGCCTGTTCGCATCGCTCGCGGTGTTTGTCCGCCGCCTTCCGGAGGAGTGCGACCTCAACCATCTGACCATGACGGCTGACGGCAAAGCGTGCCGCCTGACCTATATCGGCGAGCCGGAACGGGATGGCGCTTCGCAGGTGAACGCCACCTTGCCCGAAGGGCTGCGGACCGGAATCGTACCCATCGAATTGCGGTGGATGGGCCTGCCGGTGTGCGCCCCGGGATGGATCCGCATCATTCCGCCGGGACCTCCGACGCCGCGCATCATGGAACTGACGGACGCCATCAACCTGCTCTCGGGCAATCGGGTGGTGACCGGGCTGGTGAAGGTCACCATGCGTGAGGTGACGCATCCGGAGGAGTTTCGCGCCACGGTGAGCGGGATGGAGACGGCGGCGCCGGAATTCTTCTGCGTGGACCCGATCGTTCAGAAATTCGAATTCAACTTCCACCTGCCCGGGGGGCTGGCGACGGGGACGCACGAGGTTCGGGTACGGATGGGACGCCGCGAATTTGCGCCTCTCACGATTGAGGTGGCGTAGTTGGCGCGCGTGTTCCTGGCTTTCGCGGTGCTGGCGGCAGCGGCGTTGTTTTTCGGTAGGCTGCCCCCCCATCGCCGGATTCTGCAGTTGCCGGCGGGGGTGGTCCACCTGGACGGCGCGTGGGCGGTGGGCGATGGAGTGGAGTTGCGCGGGTCGCCGAACGGCACCGTGTTGCGTATGGAAGCGGGATTCGACGGACCGGGCGCGTTGATTGTGGGAAACGACGTCTACCTGCACGATTTCACACTAGACGGCAACCGCCAGACTCTGGAAGAGCGCACGGGACTGCCTCCGTACGATGTGCCGTTCGCGAAATTCACGCGCGGCAACGGCATATTCGCCCAAGGCGTGAGCGGCCTGCGCATCGACAACGTGCGGTTCCACGACATGGCCGGCTTCGCGGTGCTGGCGAGCCGCGCGCACGATGTTTCGCTCTACCGGCTGACGGTGGAGGATAGCGGATCGCGGAATGCCGCGGGGCGGAACAACGCGACCGGCGGCATTCTGCTGGAGGAAGGCAGCACGGATTTCCGCGTGACGCAGTGCGAACTGCTGCGGATTCGCGGCAACGGAATCTGGACGCACTCGCTTTACCCCTCGCCGCGGAACACGCGGGGCGCGATCTCGCGAAACCGCTTTGACGAGATCGGCCGCGACGCCATCCAGGTAGGGCATGCCACGGACATCCGGGTGGAAGAGAACGCCGGCCGGCGGATCGGTTTTCCGGCGGACACGGTGGATATGGAAGACCGCGCCATCCCGGTGGGCATAGACACCGCCGGCAACGTGGAGCGGAGTTCGTACGTGCTGAACCGGTTCGAGGAAATCGACGGGAAGTGCATCGACCTGGACGGCTTTCACGATGGCGAGGTCCGCGCTAACGAATGCATCAATCGGGGCGCTCCGGAGCAATACCCGTTCGGCAACTATGGGATCGTGATGAATAACAGCAACCCGGACATGCGGACGCGGAATATTCGCGTGGTGGAGAACGTGATCGACGGTCCATTGTTCGGCGGGATTTTCGTGATCGGCACGGGGAACGCGATCGAGCGCAACCGGCTGTTGAACCTGAACCAGGCGCATTGCAACGAAGAGGCGGCGCGGTTTGGATGCTACTACGCGGCAGGCGAGCCGGATATGCTGCGCAGCGGAATTTATCTGGGTAAGGGCGCGGAACGGCCCGCGCCGGCGCGCGGCAACGTGATCCGGGGGAACGAAATTACGGGGTTCCAAATGAATGCCCGGTGCGTGGCAACGGCCCCGGGCATTGAGAAAGACTGGAACACGGTCCGCGGCAACGAATGCCGGGACAAGTAAGTCAGATCCTCTTACTTCAACTGGGCCTTCAGCACTTCCACGGCTTTCTCGATCTGGCGGTCATGGCCGGCCAGGAAATCGGCTGGGGTGTTGTCCACCCAGACGTCGGGAGGAACGCCGTAGTTCTCCATGTTCTGGCCGCTGGCGGTCGAGACGCCGGCGCCGGGGGTGCGGAGCACCGAACCGTCCATCAGCGTGAACGAGCCGGTCCCAATGACGGCGCCCATGGTAGGCACGCCGACGATCTTGCCGAGGCCGAGATCGCGGATTCCCGCGGGAAACATTTCGGCGTCGGAAGCGGAGCGTTCGTTTTGCAGCACGGCCAGGGGGCCGAAATAGGCCAGACCCGGCCGCTGGACCACCAGCGAGTCGCGGTTGCGCGTGGATTGGTAGGGCTTGCGTTGATTCAAGATTTCCAGAAGTTCCTGGTCGATGCCGCCGCCGCCGTTGAAGCGTTCGTCGATGATGAGCGCCTTCTTGTCCTGGTTCTCGGCCAGTTCGAGCTGGAACTTGGCCAGCGAAGGCGCGTCCATGGCCTTGATGTGCAGATAGCCGATCTCACCGCCGGAGATGGCTTTGGTGATGGCTTTTCGTTGCTCCACCCAACGGTCGTACGCCAGATCGCTCTGCGCGGCGGCCGTGAGGGGATCGAGCGACACCGTCCAGGCGCCATCTGCGGAGGGCTTGGAGTTGACCAGAAACTCGAACTTGCGGCCGGGCAAAATGTTGAACAGTTTCCAGTAATTGTCGCTGGTCTTCAGGTCCTTATCGTTCAACCCAAGGATGTAGTTGCCCACCGCCAGCTTCACGTATTCGTGGTCCGCCGGACCTTTCCGGTAGATGTAGGAAACCTTGAAGTAGCCGGAGGCATCGGCTTCCATGTCGAATCCCGGATAGCGGGTCTGAACGCGCTCCTCCTGTTCGGTGCGGCCGGGGATCAGCCCTCCGGCAGAGATCCCGGTGTGCGAGGCGTTCATGTCGCCGATCATTTCCATAATCACGTTGTGGAGTTCTTCGGTATCGGCGATAAAGGGCAGCATCGATTCATACGTGTCCTTGGCGGCAGCCCAGTCCGCGCCGTGCATCTTGGGATCGTAGAAGCGGTTCTTCATGACGCGCCATGCTTCCTCGAAAACCTGGCGCCGCTCGGCGGGGATGTCGATCTCCATGCGCACCGAGAAATCGATGCGGCGCGGCCCGGGACCGGCGGCCGTCTCGGTAGCAGCCGCAGTCGCCGCGCCACCTCCACCGCGTCCGCCACGTCCGCCGCGTCCACCGGTCGCGGCGCCGGCGGCCGGAACCGCCGCGGTTGCCGCACCGCCGCCGATCGCCAGATTGTAGAGCGCCCCACCCTGCATGAAGTAGATGCCGCGGCTGTCGCGCGCCCAGGTGGGCTCCGAACCGCCGCCGAAACCACCACCGCCTCCGCCGCGTCCACCGCGTCCGCGCCCGCCCGCGGCTGCATCGGTGGGCGTGGTGTTGAGATGGGCGATGCCGGAGCCATCTTCATTCATGGTGTACATTCCCGGAGCTGGCGGCTCCGCCGCGGCTGCGGCATTAGCGCCGCCGCCACCGCCGGCGGCTTGAAAAAGATACGTGTGGCCGTCGGGCGAAGGCAGAACCATGGAAATGTTGCCGGAGGTCGCCGCCATTCGCTGAAAACGGCGCTCCATGCCATCCCACACGATTTTCACCTGTACGTTGGCGGGAGCGGCAGCGGCGCCGCCACGTCCCCCGCGACCGGCGGGAGGCGCTTCGGCGGCGGCGGCTTCGGCCTGCGCTTCGGTATCGATATCGCGGTCGCTCGGATCTTTCTCGATGGGATTAAAGACGAGAGCAAAGAGTCCGGCGGATCCGCGCCCGCCGGTGGACGCGATCCCGGCGTTGCCGCCCTGGCCGCCGATCAGCAGCAGCTTCTTGCCATCGGGCGTCCACTTGGCGCCGCGGGAGGTCAGAAACAGGTCGGAATCGATCTCGTGCTCCTGACCGGTCGCGAGTTCCTTGAGATAGACGTGGGATCGCAGGAGCTTGTCCGGTTTGGAATAGGAGATCCACTTGCCATCGGGCGAGAATTGGGGCTCGCCGATGTTCCCGCCCTCGCTCGACGCGAGCAGTTCCTGCTTGCCGGAGTCGATATCCAGGCGGAACAGCTTGTGGTCGGATCCGGTCCACAAGAACGACTTCGAATCGGACGCCCAGACGATCGAGAGCTTGTCGCTGTCGGAGTCTGTAAGCTTCTTGACGTTCTTGCCAAGCTCGTCGGAGATGTAGATCTCTTCGCGGCCGGTGCGGTCGGAGACGAACGCGATCCATTTGCCATCGGGAGACCAGTGCGGGCTATGTTCCTTCCAGGGGGTTTCGGTGACGCGCTGCATCTGGCCGCGGTCGGTAGCGATGGTGAAGATTTCGCCGTGGACCGCGATGGCGGCGCGCTTGTTGGAGGGCGAGATGCTGAAGCCTTCGCCCTCATTGGCGATGGTGGTCAGGACGGTCTTATTCTCGGTGAAATCGCTCTTGATATCAATGCGGATTTCAGAGCTCTTGCCAGTCGCCGTGTCCAGTTTCCAGATGCCGAAGTTGTCCTCGTAGACCAGCACCTTGCCGTCCGCCGAAATGCTGGGATAAAACAGGTTGCCGTCGGTGTGCTTCGTGACCTGTACGGGCTTGCCGCCCTTGTCGGAGATCTTCCAGATATTGTTGACGCTCTTCATCACTTCGGGGCTGCCGGGTTTGACCGGCTCATTGGGCAGTTCGTTGGAGACGAAATAAATGTCGCCGCCCGTGCCATACATGGGCCACAGCATGTTGCCATGGTAGGCATCGTCGCCGAGCTTGGTGAATTTCGTAGCGGCCAGATCTTCCACCCAGAGGTCCGCGGCATAGGAGCCGCGGTAGTGCTTGCGCGACCAGACGCTGGGATGGCGCTGGAAGGCGAGCTTGGCGCCGTCGGGAGAATAACTGGCATAGGCGCCCCAATCGGTATTGAGGGGCCGCTCGATGCCACCCTCCGCCGGTACCTCCCAGAGCGTGGCCACGGTGGGAAAGGCGCCGTTGCCGCGGACGGAGGAGAAGATGACGCGCTTGCCGTCGGGAGTCCAGCCGACCACATCGTCATTGGCGCTGTGGAAGGTGAGCTGGCGCGGCTCGCCTCCGGTCACCGCGACCACGTAGACGTCGTAGTTGCCGTCGCGATTCGACGAAAACGCGATCCACTGGCCATCGGGCGAGAACCTGGGGTATTGGTCGCGAGCTCGATTGACGGTCAGCCGGTGGACATCGGCGCCATTCTCGTTGGCCACCCAAATGTCGCCCAGATAGCTGAAAGCGATCTTGCCTTTGGAATACGTCGGGTAGCGCAACAGCTTCGTTTGCGCCGGCGCAAGGACGGGCAGAAGCAGGGCGATGCCAATGAGCAGGGCTTTTCGAAACATCCTTAAGACCTCCAGGTGCGGGATATAGAGATCTTACTGGTTGGCTGGGCCGCGCGCAACTTCGCCCGGCTTCCGTCGCCGCAGATAGCGGAACGGCGCTGCCATCCATTCGGCGAGGAAGCGGAACGGACGGCGGCGGTTCCACCAAAGCCCCACGGGAAATGCGGCCAGGTATTTCCATACGGACGGTTGCAGGGTTTCGAAGAACTGGTCGCGGCGGTCGATGCGGTAGGCGGTGTAGCCAAAGATCCAGGGAAGGGGCACGTAGGAGTAATGGCGCTGTAGCAGCGTCATGCTGGCGTGAAAGACCACGCGGCGCTCCGAAAAGGTGAGCGCCCCGCGGTGCATCCGCGAGTTGGCCAGGTATTGCGGAATGGCGGCGAAGCGGAAACCGGCCTTGGCCATGCGAATCCACAGATCGTAATCGAACGAGCGGTTGACGGCGGGATCTAGTTCGCAGCGGCGATAGGAGGACGCGCGGATGAAGGCGGCCGGCTGGCAGATGAAGCAGTCGCGCTCCAGCACTGTGGCGTCGAAAGGCAGGGTGGGGTAGCGGCCGATGATGGCGCCATCGCCGTCGATCCACCACCCTTCGCCGTAGACCACATCGACATCGGGGTTGGCCTGCAGGTATTCCACGGCGGTGCGGATGGCGCCGGGCAGCAGCGTGTCGTCGGCATTCAGCCAGGCGAAGATTTCACCGTGGGCCTGGCGGAAGCCTTTGCAGGCCGCGTCGGAGGGTCCGCGGTCGGGAGCGGAGGTGTACGTCAGGCGGCCCCGATACCCGTCGAGGAAGGCGAGAGTGCCATCGGTGGAACCGGCGTCGACGACCATGTACTCGATGCCAGGGTAGTCCTGGGTGAGCACGCTTTCGACGGCTTCGGCTAGATATTTCACCATGTTGCGGGAAGGAGTAACAATCGTGACCAGGGGCAGATCGGAGGTGCTCACGGTGAGCCTTCACTATATCAGGGAGGTGTTACATCTTCCGCTCTTCGGGAGCGGGCTCTGGCGTCCCGGGCTCGTTGGTGGGCGGCGCCGGGCCACGGCCAAATTGTTCCACCGCGCGGCCCAATTGGGCCAGGTCCGGAACTGCCTGAGTCGCCCGATCTCCAGCTTCCATATCTTTTGGAGAAGGTGGGACGGGACGCCGCACAACATATTCCAACACGGCGATGGAAACCAACAGTATCAGCAAGGTCATGACACCCTTTGGGGTACGTATCGGCACGATGGCCCGCGGCTTTAACCAGGCTTGCCGGTATCCGTAAATGAAGAAGGTAGAGTATGATACATGCATGCCGGGGCAGATCGGGGTCAGGGTGCGTACCTTGCCGGACGGCGAGTTTCAGCACGCCTCCGAAATTGGCTGGAACGGCCGGCTTCTGGAGCTCGAGTTGCCAGGAGGGAATTTCCCGCTCGGCGCACTTCTGGAGATCGAACAGGGAGCCATGGTTTTCTTTGGTGAGTTGCAACGGCAGACCGGGTCGACGGCCGTGGTGGCAATTGAACACTCGGTGAACCGCGACCTGCTGAAGCCGATACAGGAAATCTGGGGCTGATTGTGACAGGCGTGACCTCCGGATTGCTGTGGACAACGGGCAAAGCGTTCGTGATCGCGATCATTCTGACGCCGATCATCCGCGACATTTCCCGTTCGTTCAACCTGGTCGACCGTCCGGGGAAACGGAAAGTTCATGCTTATCCGTTGCCACGGGTGGGCGGCGTAGCGATCGCCATTGCGTATTGCGTCGCGTTGATGACGTTTTCGGGGGCGAGCGTTTCGCTGGCGGGCGGCGAAACTCCGGCCTGGAGGGTGCTGCCGGGAGCCGCGCTGGTATTTCTGATCGGCCTGCTGGACGACGTATTCTCCCTGAAACCTCTGGTGAAAATGGCGGGGCTGGTGGCGGCGGCGTCGGTCGCCTTTTTCAGCGGTATCCGGATGGGCGGCCTGGGCGATCGTCCGCTAGGCGTGTGGCTGGAGTTTCCGCTGACGGTTTTGTGGCTGCTGGCGACCAGCAACGCGCTGAACCTGATCGACGGACTGGACGGCTTGTGCGCGGGGATGGGACTCATGTCCACCCTGGCGCTGTTCACGGCGGCTCTGCTGCACGGCAACTATCCCCTGGCCTATGCAACGCTGCCGCTGGCCGGCGCGCTGCTGGGTTTTCTGTGCTACAACGTCAACCCGGCCACGGTTTTCCTGGGCGATTCAGGGGCGCTATTGATCGGGTTTCTGCTGGGCTGTTACGGCATGATCTGGACCCAGAAATCGTCCACCTTGCTCAGCATGATGGTGCCTCTACTAGCTCTCTCCATTCCGCTGCTGGATAGTTCGCTCTCCGTTTTACGCCGCTTTCTGCGGCATCAGCCCATTTTTTCCGCCGACCGCGGCCACATCCACCATCGTTTGCTTGATCGTGGATTTTCCGCCCGGCAGGCTGTCTGGGTGCTCTACCTGTTCGCGGCATTGGCGGCCGCTATGGCCTTGCTGGCCAGTTCCTTCCTGGACACCCGGTATCAGGGTGTCATCGTGGTCGTATTCTGCGGAGTGGCGCTGATTGGTATCCGTCAACTGCGCTACTCAGAGTTCGACATCGCCGGCCGGCTCCTGTTCCGTGGCGAGTTTCACCGGACCGTGAACGTGAGACTGAAAATCGAATCGGTGGCCGCTGCGATGGAGCGGGCGTCCACTCCGGAAGAATGGTGGGCCGCCTTGATTGAGGGCGCCTCATCTCTCGATCTGACAACCGTACGCTGGAGGAGTCCGCACGGCATGCGGGAGAAACGGAAACCCGGCGAAGACCCGGCGTGGTCGTTCAGTGTGACGCTATCGGGGGACGACACCATCGAACTGGAAGGCGGCTTCACCGCTTCGGTCGGCTCGTTCGACCTGGTGGGACTCGGAGAAGCGGTCCAGCGTACGTTCCGCGCCAAGTCTCCGCACCGGCAGCCCGGCACGGCCGAGAACGTCTCGCCCGTTCTGCCATGACATCCGGTTCCAGGGGGTCTTCACGCCGGGCTGGATTCCTGGATCTGGTGGCGTGTTTTGCCAGCTTCGCCCTGGTTCTCTGGCTGTATGGGGAACTGGTCGACCGGAACTACGCCTTCGGTTCGGGAGGCCTTTGGATTCGCAATCTGGCGATATCCGCATCGGTCGCCTGGATCGCCATTGTGTTTCCGGGCGGTGGCTGGAGGGGCGGTACGCGGAACTGGTTCGACCTTTCGTTCTGCGCCGTGGGATTTAACCTGGTGGTGCAGTACGGCCTGAATTACCTGTCGCTGATTCAGCCCACTCCATGGCCGGCGGCGATCGCCGGGAGCCTGCTGAGCGTAGGCGCGATCGGTGGGCTGCGGGAGAGGATCGACTCGCTAAACGGCGACGCTTCGCCCATTCTGCTGGTGGGTTACGATTCGGTGGCCGAGGCCCTGGCGGTTCCGCTGCGAAGCCGCATTTCCGGAATCCTGGCGCGCGACACGGACGGCGTTCCCCCGGGACTGCCCGCGCTGGGCGATTTCAACTGCTTCGAGGAAGCCGTGGCGGCTACTCGTCCGGGCTGCGTCATCTTCACCGAACCGGAGTGGCCCTCATCGATATCGCCGCGGCGGCTGCTGGATCTGCACAACTCCGGCATAGCCATCGAATACGGGGCGACGGTGTTCGAGGATGTGCTGCAGCGGGTCTGCTGGCAACGCCTGCGGCCCGTGGATCTGCTGCTGGCCTCGCCCATCTTGGGCAACCGTTCGGTAAAGACGCTGCAAGCGATCTATACCAATTTGGCCGCACTGGCGCTGCTGCTGGCGGCGCTGCCTCTGTTCGTGTTGCTGGCGATACCCGCCGCGATCGCGAACCGCGGCACGGCTTTCGAAATGGTGCAGTGCTCGGGATTGCAAAGGATTCCGTTTTTCCTGATGCGCTTTCGGACGCGGCGTCCCGACGGATCCGTATCCTGGATGGGAAGATTGCTGATCCGCATGCACCTGGTGAATCTGCCGCAATTGGTGAATGTGCTGCGCGGCGAGATGGGATTGTTCGGCCCCGCCGCGGTGCGCAAGGAGTTTGCGGATCGGCTGTGCCAGGTTCTTCCGGCATATCTGCACCGCTTCGCAGTCAAGCCCGGCATCCTGGGATGGTCGCAGGCCCACCTTCGCGGCGCCCGGAGACCGGACGATGGACTGAGTCTGGGGTATGACCTGTATTACGCCAAGCAGCAGAGTCCCTCCTTCGACATTGACATTCTCCTTCGCACCATCTTTCCCGCTGGAAGGCGGACGGGCGGCGCCTGATGACCGCCGCGATCCTGCTCGCCCTAGGCGCCCTCATAGCGCTCTATATCATGGTGGGCTATCCGCTGGCATTGACTCTACTCCCTGGACGGCCGGCGCCGGCGGTCGCCAAGAATCGGGACTACCGCGCCACGGTTTCGATTCTGCTGGCGGTCTTCAACGGCGCGGGGTTTGTGCGCCGCAAACTGGAATGTCTGCTGGCGCTGGACTATCCGCGCGAGCTGATGCAGATCCTCGTGGTGTCGGACGGATCCACGGACGGAACCGATGAAATTGTCGAATCCTTTGCGGACCAGGGGATCCGGCTGCTGAAGGCGCCCCGGGCAGGCAAGGCGGCCGCCCTGAATGCGGCGCTGAAGCAGGCCACGGGAGATATTCTCTTTTTCACGGACGTGCGCCAGTCCCTGGAGGCCGGCTCATTGGCTCACCTGGTGGCCAACTTCGCGGATCCGTCGGTGGGGGCGGCGACGGGCGAGTTGCGCATTCTCGATCCGGATCGGGCGGGCGAGCAGGCCGACATGGAGCTGTACTGGCGGTACGAGTTGTGGGCCCGGAGCCGGCATTCGCGGATCGATTCGATCTTCAGCGTGACGGGCTGCATTTACGCGTTGCGCCGCAGTTTGGCGGCGCCCCTGCGGCCGGACACGCTGACCGACGATGCGTCGTTTTCGCTGCAGGCGTTTTTCCGGGGATATCGCGTGATATTCGATCCGGCGGCAGTGGCCACCGATTATCCGACGGCCGAAGGAGGCGAATTCCGGCGCAGGTTGCGAACACTGGCGGGCCTTTGGCAGTTGCACGTGCGGCAACCGCGGCTGTTCACGCACGCAAACCGGATGCGCTTTCATTTTTTGTCCTACAAGTTTGCGCGGCTTGTGCTGCCATGGGCGGTTCTCCTCATCTGGGGCGCGACACTGGCGCTGCCGGAGTCGCGTTTTCGCACATTTCTGCTGGTGGACGAATTGGCTCTAATTGTTCTGGGGTTGGTGGATACCATAGTGCCCAGAGGCTTTCCGCTGAAGCGGATTTCGTCTCCGGCGAGGACTTTTCTTACGATGAACGCCGCGGCTCTGTTGGCTGCGGCGTTCCTGTTCGTATCGCCCGAGACGGTGTGGAAGCCGACGCGGGTGAGGGTTCGTGAGTAACGGGCCCTACTGAACCCAGATTTGAACGGTTGGGGCGGTAACTGCGCCCATGGTGACCACGACCGGATACTGCGCGGCGATGCCGTTCCCGACGTTGGGGACGGCCACGTTGACCTGGTAAAGGCCGGCCACGGAATCGGCGACGAACCCGGCATAGGCAACGGCTGCCGCTTGGCCGCCGATGGTGACAACGGGCAGGGTATTGGGCGCCCCGCCTAAGCATGGGGCGCTCACGTTCGTCGATAACAGGGCCAATCGGATAACGGCGCCGTCAATGCTGCTCCAAGCGGGGTTTGGCGCCACGTAGCCCGCCGGCGGAGTATAGGTGCCCCCGGACACGCCCGTATTGACTGCGCCCATGTATCCAGTGGGAGCGGCGAGTGCGCTGCCTGGCAGACCAATGGGAGCCAGGCAGGTAGTAGGCGGATTGAAAGCGCCTTGTCCGGCATCGCTGCCGCTGCTGTTCGGAATCCCTAAACCGGTCATATAAATAGCAACCGTGTCCGTGCCGCCGGTGGCCGGTGTGGATGTGGTCACCAGGATATTGTTGTCGAGGATCGCGCCCTCACCGGTGGAATCCAGTGTAAAGACACCGGGATCGTATGCCGCCACGTTCAAAGCGAAGCCACTCGAGCTGTCGGCGGTTGACGGGTTGGTGGCGGACGTATCGAAACTGACGACGACTTTGACGGTCGCCGTTCCCAGTTGGGCCGAGATGCCGGCCGGAACCACGGCGTTGATCTGGTTGTTGGTGGCAAACAGCAGGTAGCCCGGAACATTGGCCCAGGCTGTGCCAATGGTGGCGGTTCTGCTGAACATAATTGCCAACTTGTGCGTGCCGTCGGGGCTCAGATATGTCGGATAACGGAAGAATGAGTCCAGCGTGGCGACCATGGGATTGGCGCACTGGGCGACGGAAGCCGGACAGAAGTTCGATCCGAAGATGCTGATCACGTCGTAGGGGGCAACTGTGGGATTGCTACCGGACGCCGGAGCCGCCAGGGTGGACGCGCTGGTAATACTGGTGATGATTGGGGCTGCGGTAACGGCCAGGTTCTTGGTGGATTGCGGCGTATTGGTCGCCCCGTTCGCCACGCCGATGGTCAGGACGCTCGCCGACTTGAATGGCACGCCGGTATTGTCGTACGGAATCGCCACCGTCATGTTTTGGCTGTTCAGAACCTGCACCGTGCAGGCGGAGCAGACGACCAGGTTGGCTGCGATACCGGTGAAGACCTTGGTGATGCCCTGCACGAAATTGCTTCCGTTTACCGCAATGGTTACGGTGCCCGGAACGGCGGTAGCCAGCACGGGCACCGACGAAGGAGAGAGGCCGCTGATGGCGGCAGGCGGAGCCGATACGACGATGTTGACAGCGATTGTCTTGCTGCCCGTTGCCCAGGTGATGGCGACGCTGCCCGTCATAGTCTCGCCTGCCTGCGCCAGCGTATACGCGTTCTGGCCGATAACCAACGGGATGCTGACTCCCCATCCGTAGGCGATGCCCTGATAGTTGTTCGGGCTGACCGGTGAGTCGGTGGTAAGCCAATTGGTAGCGCCAAGCTCCGTCGGAGTGCTGGATAGCACCGCGGTAAAGGGCACCGGCACGGTACTGGTGGAAAACACGGTCAGGCTGAGTTGGGGTTGGGCCTGATTCATCTGCCAGTTGACGCTGTATGGAGAAGCCGGCTGCACACTGATGCTGGGAGCGGCGTCGGTAATTTCCAATGTGACCGAGGCGGTTACGTTAGTCACGGTGTTCACGGTTATGGCCACGCTGGCGGTATACGTTCCGACCCCCAGGTTTACCCACGCAGGGCTGGGCGTAAACACGAGGTTCGTGGCAGTGGAACTGGCGGAACCGTTCATCGGCGTGACCTGCAGCCAAAGCGGCACGCTGCTCGCACTGACGACAAAATACTCCGATGCGATGGGATCGGCCAAACCCAAGGTCACCGAGGACACGCACGAAGCTGCGCCTTTCGCGCAACTCAACGAGACCGTATTCCCTGGGTTAAGGGTGAGCTGGTCGGTCGCATGGAGAATGCCGGAGCAGGCTGCCAGCACGCTCAAAACAAATAAGTTCCGCAAAAGCTTTGGTCCAGACATGGTGAAATCCGTTTCTCCGATTGGCCAGCTCCGTAGCGGCTGGACACAATTCGCTTATCGGCAGATCGGCAAAAGACCTTTAAGATCCCCCGGTGCGGGTGGATTGTGGAGTGGACCCCATTTTTGAGACACCCAGTTAACCCCTGAAAATCATTGAAAGGGGAGACTGGAATGAAGGCTCGAAGGAAGTTCACCAAAGAGTTCAAGCAAACGGCGGTGCGCCGCCTCA